>Ga0209737_10000165_pt1 | contig 59232 bp, 44 predicted proteins | sample TergutCu122P3_FD_187284 | JGI IMG/M metagenome (GOLD analysis project Ga0209737, IMG submission 187284) | Cubitermes ugandensis P3 segment gut microbial communities from Kakamega Forest, Kenya - Cu122 P3 (SPAdes) (version 2) | ecosystem: Host-associated > Arthropoda: Insects > Digestive system... | reverse complement strand
CACGTACGAAGTACGCTCCCTTCCACGCCTCCTTGCTTCCTGGAATCTGCACCATTTCGACGCCGCGACCCTGCCGTCAGTGATAAGGCGAGTGCGATAGCGGCGCAGGGGGCAACAGCCCCCACATCCAAAACAAAAAGTAGGGGCAAATGATCATTTGCCCCAAAGAACGAATTCCCCTGAAACACGCGAACCTGCCCTTGTTGCTATCGATAAAGAAGAAATTCCTCTCTCTGTTCTCGCCAGGTCTGGGATTCGGCATGCATGGATTCGAGGATGTGTCTTGGATTGTCCTGGGATTCGATGCGTTTTCGGAGGATGTCGTTGCCCAGGAGCAGGTCGATGGCGAGCCTGTCTGCGACAAATTCGTAAGCTTCGGTGCGCCAGGCAAAGTCTTCGTGCAGGGCAGAGATGGCGCTGAGTATGGCCATGCCGGTGAGGAGCGGGCGAAACGCCTGCCTGTCGGTGATGTGCAGCTGAAACCCGTGGCAGAGGCTGTGTGCATGCTTTTGGAACATGGGTTTGAAGCTGAGGGGTCGGAAGAATACCCCGGGCAGGTGCATCAGTTTGAGTGCTTCGTTTGTTGTCCGGACATCGAGCCATGGTGCGCCGAAGGTTTCGAATGGCCTGGTGGTGCCGCGTCCTTCGGAGAGATTGGTGCCTTCCAGCAGGCACATGCCTGGGTAGAGTATGGCCGTTTCGAGTGCAGGCATGTTGGGAGAGGGGAGAACCCAGCACAAATTCAGAGCATCGAAGCAGGCGTGCCTGTCGTAGCCCTGCATTTGGACGATTTCGAGGTTTGAACGCTCTGGGAGGTTGTCTTCGCAGCTCCACATTGAGAGCAGTTCGCCGATCGTCATGCCGTGCCGCGTCATGATGGAACGCATGCCAACGAATGAACGAAAGCGCTCGTCGACCAGGTTGCCTTCCAGTGCTACGCCGCCGATGGGATTGGGCCGATCCAGGAGGACGACGCGCATGCCGCGCTGCAGTGAGGCTCGCGCGAGGAGCCAGGCTGTGTAGACGTAAGTGTAATAGCGCGCGCCGACATCCTGGAGGTCGATGAGTATGAGATCGAGGTCGTTTAGGGCTTCGGCGGAAGGGGAGAGGGTTTCGAGGCTGTGTCCATACAGGCTTGTCACGCGTGTGCCGGCGATGGCGTCGAAAGTGTCCTCGACGCTCTCCATGTCCTGAGCGGCTGCCCACAGACCATGCTCCGGCGAAAAGATGCGTTTGGGCGATATTTGTGCCTGCGACAGAATTTGCAGGAGATGCACGCCGTGCCTGTCGACACTGGCAGCATGACATAATACGCCGATTCGCCCAGTTTGAAGAATGTGCATGAGATGTTGCGTGGATAGAAGCTGTTCAATGGCGGTTTTTTTCATGGTATGTGCTCAATGGATGGGGAAGGAAATTGTTCGAAAGGCTGTGAATGCATCATGGCAATGAACGTACATAGGGCGAGTTCGTGGGGCTGAGATTAGCAGGGGAGCGTTTTTCGCCAAACAAAAACTCGCCATTTTGTCTCTGATGATGTTTATCCGTTCGATACATGGGAAAAAGCAGGTGCGCTGTTGTGTTGGGTGCGCCAGTGACCAAATCGACATGGAGTGTGCATGATGAAAGTGATGGTTTATGACACAAAGCCTTACGATCGGCTTTATCTTGATGCAGAGAACGAGAAGTACGGCTTTGATATCAAATATATGGAAAGCAAGCTGACGCCGGATACGGCTAAATTGGCTTCCGGGTATGACATTGTCTGCGCGTTTGTAAACGACGATGTCGGGGTGTCGGTGATCGATGCCCTGTTGTCGGCGGGCGTTAAGGCGGTGGCGATGCGGTGCGCGGGATACAATAATGTCGACATGCGCTATGCCTATGACAGGCTGCGCATCGTGCGTGTTCCCAAGTATTCGCCCTATGCCGTGGCTGAGCATGCCATGGCCCTTTTGCTGACGCTCAACAGGCACACGCACAGGGCGGCATTCAGGACGCGGGAGGGCAACTTCTCGCTCAATGGACTGCTGGGTTTTGACCTGCACGGCAAAACGGCTGGGATTATCGGGACGGGGCTCATTGGCCGGGTTTTTGCCGATATCTGCCGGGGTTTTGGGATGCGGCTTCTGGCTTATGATCCCTATCCTGTGGCCGATGCGGGGCTGGAATACGTTGATCTCAACACGCTTTTACAGGCATCGGACGTCATTTCGCTGCATTGTCCGCTGACGCCGGAGACACGTCACATGATCAACGCCAGCAGCATTGAAAAGATGAAACACGGCGTCATTCTGATCAACACTTCCCGAGGGGCCCTGATCGACACGCCTGCCCTGGTCCAGGGACTCAAGAACGGGCAAATCGGAAGTGCCGGGCTGGATGTGTACGAAGAAGAGGCTGAGTTCTTTTTCGAGGATCATTCCGACCAGGTGATCCAGGACGATCAGCTCATGCGGCTGCTCTCCTTTAACAACGTTATTGTGACGTCGCATCAGGCGTTTTTCACGCACGAAGCACTCAAAAAAATTGCCGAGGTGACGTTCGACAATATTTGTCAAATTCGCGATGGTGTTTTTCTGAACAACGAAATTTGCTATCGCTGCGACAAAAAGCCGGAGACATGTCCGAAAACAGAGGGTAAGAACTGTTTCTGAAAGCCGGGGGGCAAGAGTATGCACGTGGGTGTGGCAGGGATCGTTACAAAAAAGGGAAGTCATGGCGAATGGTAATCGTGAGGCACTGCTTCAGAATGGTCTGAAACTCTTTTCGAAAGCAGGGTATGTGGGTGTGAGTGTGCAGGAGATTGTCGATCAGTCGGGTGTATCCAAACCGACGCTCTATCACTATTTTGGTTCGAAACTCAGTTTTTACGCAGCGATCTTCGATGTCTATGGGGAATCGCTTTTGACACTCCTGCAGGAGAAGTGCCGCTACGACGGGGATCTCGTCCATCATCTCAATATTCTGACGCAATCACTGTTGGATTACTTTCTTGAGTACGAAGATTTTTTCTGGTTCGTTGAGAACGCCGTTTCTGCCCCTATGCAGTCGGAGTATGAGCCAATCGTGTCTTGTTTTTGGGACGCCCTACAAGCACCGCTTCTTGTGTTTTTTGAGCAGGCAGCCAATCAGCATGGCAATCTTCGGGGCAAGTCCGTACAGCTGACGTATACTTATTTCGGCATGGTCCGGCTCTTCTTTAGCCTGATTTTGAAGGGGAAGATCGAGCGCACCAACGATCTTTCCTATCGCCTGATGCACCAGTTCATGTACGGCATCTTCTCATGATTGGTCTGTGCGTTTGCAGCTTCTGTTTTTTCGTGGGGGAACTGGTTCACCCACACCCCCTGCGATACTTCGTATCGCTTGTGGGTAGAGGGCGAAGTGTATCATTTTGGGCCAAAATGGTCGTATTACGAGCAGGGACAACGATTTTTTGCCCAAAGTGGGCACGCATGGCGCGTCCGATGCCAATGCAGGGGCGACCTGCGGTCGCCCGTTCGCTGTAAACGATTGCCCGTTTTGGATGAAAAAACCAAAAGCGGGGCGTTGCGGGGCCGGCGATTGAGGCCCCGCACAGGGGGTAGACGCGTATCGGTCGTTTACGGCCGATAGCGGCGCAGGGGGCGCGGCCCCCACAAAAAACCACATGCAGGCCAAACACATGTAGAGGCGACCGTCCCGGTCGCCCGTCATAAAAGGCAACATTTTGTGCTAAGGAATGCGCTGAATCGGAAATGTCCTGGACATCAGCTCTGTCCCATGGTGGCGCAGCTGGGCTTTGAGTGCTTCATAGAAGTCGAGTGAAACCACCACGTTGCCGTGTTCGGTCGCAAAAATGTGCGCGCGGCGCGTGAAGGGGTTATTGATGATCTTGAACTCGAAGCCGGCCAGGCGAGTGCAGGTAAAGCCAAAAGCGCCCCAGGTGGCTTCGGCATAGGGGTTAAATTCCAGCTCGCATTGGTAGACGGGCAAACGCAGGCGATAGAACTGGTACATGGCGTGGCGCAGGATCATCGGACGTTCGCCCAGCATCTGCATGGCAAAGTGTTCGGCTTCATCGGTGGCAGCCTGTGGCGAGACGATGACCCCGGTTTCAACGACACCATGTGCAGGTGCAAGGCGTTTGATGGCTTCCGGGACACCCGGCATGAGCACGAGATGGCCATCGACGGTCGCGCGTATGGGCTCAAGCTCAAGATCGAAAGCCTCGGCCAGGGCTTCGCCAATTTCCCAGTATATCGCCAAGTCGCCGTTGGGGAGATATCCGAAGAGCTGCGGATAGTTTCGTGCGACGTCGATGTCGAGGGGGGGATCGGTGTTGGCGATGTTGTAGCCCATGCATGAGAAGGGATAGTACCACTGGCAGAACTCTTCCGAGAAGACGGGAATGTTGACAAGGAGCGCCTGGGTTTTGTCCCATGTCTTGGGGAAATGGATGGCGACGTCATCTCGCAGGCACATTTGGGCATGAACACAGTATTGAATGCCTGTGGCCTGTACTTCCAGCAGAACTTCGTCGCGATCGCTGATTTGCAGGATCGTCGAATCGAAGATGTCGTCATCTTTTTTTTGCGGCAGCAGGATGTCTTCGTAGCTGCTGTCCGATGTGGCGCGCCGCAGCGGGACGTAGTAGGGCTCTGAGAGGGGAAACTCGCGGTAGGGATCAAGGTCGGCGCGCGTTTCTGGAAACAGAAAGCCTCGTGGCACGAAGCAGGCGTCGGTGGGGGCTGCGAGTTTTTGAGAAAGAGGGCGAACGTAGTGGGGGAGTTTGGCAGACATGTTTGAGATGACAGCAGAGCGTAGGTGAAACAGGAGACAATCAGCGCCAGCGGGAATACGTCTCCCGCTGATGACTGTTAGTCTAAAATCTGCCTGCATGCAACATTTCACGCTCACGAAGATGGGGCGTCTGGAAAGATGTATCGCTGGCGTTTTTGTGGTATAGCGATGATGCATTTCGCCCTCTGCCCACAAGCAACGCGCGAACCCCTCCAACGCTTTGTGCCGCCTCTCCTTCAGGGGAGGCTTGCAGGGGGCGGGTGGGACGATCCTCCCCTGCAAAAGGCCAGCAAGTGGCTCCGGCATTATTATGGCAAATCTGACGACAGCTGACATCCTGCGACATGGCATTGAGAGTGCCTTTCGGTTCCAGCGCAGGCTTCGTGCCAAGCTCAATGTTCTGCCGAATATGCCCCAGGCGACGATCGTCTTTCACGAAGGCTACGAGGGGATCGAGCGCAGTGCCGGCGATATTGAGCGCAATGTCGCCGATCATGAACGTGCGCAAAAGATACTCAACTATCTTTGTTACGAAGGCTGCATGGACGCTTCCCAAATCGTCACCCCTAAGACGGCTACCATCAATCAGCTTAGCCTGATACATGATTTCTCGTACCTTTCTCAGCTCAACGAACCAGAGGTGGGAGAGCGCATCTTTGGCCAGGGCCTTTCTGCCGACATGCAACGTGCTGGCGTCGAGCAGCAGCGCCTCATGACCGGCGGCACGATTCGTGCCGCCCGTATGGCGATATCCAATGTCTACCCTCGCCGAATTATCAACCTTGGCGGGGGATTTCACCATGCTTACCCCGAAGGCGGGTATGCGTTTTGTGTTTTTAACGACGTGGCCATCGCCGTCGATCACCTGCGAAAACATGGCTTCGACAAGCCCATTCTCATCATCGATTTGGACTTGCACCAGGGCGATGGTACGAAAAAGATCTTTGAGCATGACAAAAGCGTCGTGACCTATTCGGTGCATGCAGAAACCTGGTACGAAGCAGAGGCTGAGGCCAATTATGACATTGCACTTGGGCCGGGCATCGGCGATGTCGCTTATCTCAATGCTATCCGAAGCACGCTCCCGAATGTGGTGCATCGCGTGCAGCCTGGCCTGGTCTTCTATCTGGCCGGTGTCGATGTCGCAGAAGATGACGAGCTGGGCGATTGGCGTATCTCTCACGATGGCATCTTTGCACGCGACTGCCTCGTGGATCAGATCGTGGGCAAGCGCCGCATGGTGGTCGTCACCGCAGGCGGCTATGGCCGCAACGCCTGGCGCCATACGGCGCGGTTCTGCGGCTACCTCACCGCCAAACTCACCAAGCCCATTGCCTCCGACAACGAACGCCTCATGTGGTTCATGCGCCGCCTTTCAAAGACATTCCAGGTGCACGATCTGACGTCCGACCAAAACGAAAATGAGGATGATGATTTCTTCGGCCTCTTCTCCGGGCAAACCACCAAACGCACCAGGCTTTTCGATTACTACTCCTATTATGGCGTCGAGTGCGCGCTCGAAAGAGTCGGCGTGTTCGAACACCTTCGAAAGCTTGGTTTTGTGTCACCACGCCTCGAATTCGATCTCGACCACCCCAACGGTCAGGCGATACGTCTCTTTGCCGACGAGGCGAAAAAAATTCTCCTCGTTGAGGCCGTGCTAGACGAGAAAACCACCGCCAATAACCAAAAACTCCTCTGGATCGAATGGCTCCTGCTTCAGAACCCGACCCACTCCCCAAGCGCCGAACGGCTGCTCCTCCCGGGGCAGACGCACCCGGGGCTTGGCTGCCTGCACCGCATTGTGGGTTTGCTGTTCCTGGTCTGCGTCCGCCTCAAATTCGACAGCATCGGATTTAATCCGGCCCATTACCACGTCTGTTCCCTCGCCAGAGGCCAGGGCTATTTCGAAAACCCTGCCGACGAAGCCCACTACCGCGTTGCCCAGGCGCTCACTTCCGGCATGAGCCTGCAACAGGCCAGCCAGATGCTCTGCGACGGCATTCGCCACGGCGCTCAGATCTTCAAATGGGTGCCCGCGCGCATGATCATTCCCATCTCCGCCTCAGCCAAGGCCTACCCGCGAAGCGCAGACTACCAGCGCGAAGTCGAAAAAATCGCCGCCATCGAATTCAAAAAATTCGGACGAAGCCGGCACCACCGGCAAAATAAACCCAATTAGGGGGCCGCGCCCCCTGCGCGGCTATTGGCTGTAGTAACGGGCGACCAGGGACGGTCGCCCCTACAGCCAATACGCCGCTACCCCCTTTGCGGGGCCTCAATCGCCGGCCCCGCAACGCCCCGCTTCTCGGGGGATTGCTCTGTACGGGCATAGCGTGCTACGCCCTTCGTCATCCGGGCGACCGGGACGGTCGCCCCTACTTGGCATCGGACGCGCGATGCGCACCCCTACTGACCCCTATCCCCCTAATCCCAATGTCCTGTTATCCTTCTGTCCTGATTCTTCCAATCCCCATGGCCATCAGCAGCATCCTTCGCCACACCCTGGGCCCAAAAATGCTCATCGAAATCTCGAAGCAGTGCGAAGGGTGGCTTTTGCAGTCACCGCTGCATTTGCCATGTCCGTCGATCAACCCAGAAATCCTGGCAGACGTTCTTGTCTGGATTCGACGCTTCTCTCGCCTGATCCCCAGCAGCGCCTGCCTTGAGAGCGCCTGCGCCCTGCAGCTGTGGCTTGCGCTGCATGGCCATGCCTCGCGCATTTGCCTGGGAAAACGCCTCGAAGGATCGCGTCTTCGCATGCATGCCTGGCTCGAATCCTCGCCACATGCCTATTTTTACGATCCGCGCTTTGAGCTGCTTGTTGAGTGCCGGGCAGGGTAGGGGGAGCGAGTTCTATTTTCGTAGGGAAACCCGTTCCCCCACACCCCCTGCAATGCTATGCATTACAAGACATGCATACTGCCATGGGGATGAGGCCCGGAGGCAAGAGGTTAGCGAAGACTACATGTCACCACGCCCCCGGTTGGTGCATTCGAGTGTGAAGTCTTGGTTGGCATCGACGGTAAGGGTACACGCTTGCAGTATTGGGTACGCTCTGCCGATGCGACTAGAGCTAACTTTTCTGTGGTAGTGGATGGTAAGCGTGCCTTCCGCATCAGTCCAGGTTGGAGTTGGCTCATCCTCACAACTGTCTGAATCTGTTGCAAGTAGCAGAGCGGTCCTAATGCGATCACCAACTTCAAGCATGTCGGGATTAGGACGGATGTTTTTGGCAAAGTGGGCAAAGAGTGCTTTGTCAGGGAGGGCTACCAGATGCGGGTTTTCGCCGAGGATGATTGCCACGTTTTGGCGAGTAGCGTCGACATCACGGATTCTTGGATCGGGCATCGTGATGACTTCGACAAAGGCCAGATTGCCGACTTTATAGCGAGGATAGGCTTTTTGGTTGGCGTTTAAAGTTGGATCAACGATAGACATAACCATTTGTCTGTCTGCGTTATCTCCAACCAAACGGCCACGCGTCATATCATCACCCCATGCTGTTTGTGTGTTTTGGGCAACAGGTGAGTCTGTTTGAGCAGATTCTTTGGCTGATGCTTGGGCAGATTTTTGGGGCGAGGGTTGCGAGGAAGTTGATGAACAAGACATGCATACCGCCATGAAGATGAGGCCCGGGGGCAAGAGGTTGCAGACTAGCGGTTGCCAAAGCCTACATGTCACCACGCCCTCGGTTGGTGCATTCGAGTGTGAAGTCTTGGTTGGCATCGACGGTAAGCGTACACGCTTGCAGTATTGGGTACGCTCTGCCGATGCGGCTAGAGCTAACTTTTCTGTGGTAGTGGATGGTAAGCGTGCCGTTCTCATCGACCCAAGTTGGGGCGGGTTCGCTCTCATAATTGTCTGAAGCAGTGGCAAGTATTAGAGCAGTTCCTATACGATCTCTCATCTCTATATTGCCAGGATTGATGCGAACATTTTCAGCAAATTGTGCAAAAAGTGCTTTGCTGGGGAGCTCCACCAAGCGTGGTTCATCGCCAAGGATGACAGCAACGTAATGACGTGTCCCGTTGATATCTCTTGTCTTGGGGGGGGGGGGGGGGATGATTTCAGCAAAGGCCAAGTTGCCGATGCTGTAGCGTGTATAGGCTTTCTGACCAGGTAACAATGATGCTTCAACAATAGAACTGGCAATCTTTGTATTGGCGTCTTCATCAAACATAGTACCAAGAGTCAAGTCATTGTCCCAGACGGCTTCAGGGGCTTTAGTTACAGGCGCAGACACATTGTCTTGAACGAATTTTTTTGCTGAAGGTTGTGAAGAAGTTGATGAGCATGACATGCATACCGCCATGAGGATGAGGCCATAAGGCAAGAGGTGTTTGGGGAGCATTTTTCGTTTGCCAGCTGTCACTTGGAGGGATCTTCGTGCAAGTTTTGGTTTTCGAACCAATCCGCATGCTTGGGAACCTTATTTCGTCCGCCAACGTGGTAGGTGGCATATACCTCGGCGAATTCCTCACCAGGATCGCGAAGCTGATACTTGCTAATTTTATTGTCATAAGCCGCATTGCCAAAGGAGTACCAGACATCGCCCTCATAACCTTGGTGAATTTGGCGATTCATGTCAGTTCGTTTGCCTTTCATCCACGGCTCCTTTGTAGCCCAGGATCTGATGGTGTGTTCGTAAAGCGTAGAGGTTTCAAGTTCCTTTGCCAGAGCTGCAGAGTCTCGGTAATCACCTGCATGACCATTTGGATCCTTTCCAAGATTGCGATACACCTTGTCGAGCTCATTCTTAATGCGGGCAGGCGTAGTGACCTCGTTTGCAATCAGCAATTCTGCGCCCTTACGGGCGATTGAACGCTCATCTGTCGTGAGTGAGCTTGGGTAAGCACTATCTCCGGCATAATTTTCGATTGCACTGGCAATGGTGGCGGGATTATCCCCTTCGAGTTTCCAGTCAGAAATTTTGAGGAAGTCAGGATCTTCGGAGTATTCTGGACTCTTGCTGGCATCGACCACATGCCCGATCTCGTGGACAAGCGTGGTGTCGAGCAGGCGGAGGTCGTACTGAGCGTCGCCTGGATCACAGTACGTCTCTTTTACGAGGGCTTTGGGGTTTGATTCGTCGTAGTCGACGCTAAGGGTTCCATCTTCACCAATCGCAGCACCACTTGCCATCGTGATGATGTCACCTTGATCATTTTCGCCTTTGCAGTTTATGTCTGTCGTCGTAATCGACTTTATGGCCTCGACATGTGCTGATGGCAGCCTAAGAAGATAGTAATAAACGCATTTGGCGCCGTGAAGTCCCCAGGTTGTCGCACCTTGTCCGAGCGCTTGCAGGAGGTATTGTGCATCTGGTGTATTGCCCTCCATGTCGATTCCGAATCGTTTTTCGATGCATTTTGTAAGGACGCTAACATCGGTGACGTGCCTGTACATCCTGTCCAGGCAGGCGTGTAATCTGTCCCCAAATGGGATGCTCAGGAGCGTCTTCATCAGGTATGTCATCAAAGTCGAGTTCTCGCCGACATACTCCAGCTCTGCATCTTCTGCATCTTCGATCAGGTCGCATGTCTGCGCCTCATCTTTGGCATTCACGGCCTTGCTTATTTTTGTCTCAAAAGACTCCGTCACCGCTTCGTCGCTTTCGTCTTCATCCTTTGCAGCGCCAGTGTTCACTGCATCGGTCGATTTCTTTTCGAGTGCCTGATCCGTCGTTGTCAACATCTCCATAGCTGCCTCCCTAAACCTTGTTAACATTCAACAACAAAAATACGCATTTATTATACCTACAGGTGCCACCTTCTGTCAAAGCGTGATAAAGATGCTCTGGAAAATATTGACGCTCTGGTGGATATGCTGAACAACCACCCCGCCCTTCGGGCACCCCTCCAAAGGAGGGGAATTTGAATGTGTTGCCACATAACCTGATATAACGAGGTAGGCGGCCCAAAATGAAGTTCCATGCCACTCCACCCACAAGCGATACGAAGTATCGCAGGGGGTGTGGGGGAGCAATGCTCCCCCACGAAAAAAGCGGGCGTTGCGGGCCGGCGATTGAGGCCCGCACAGGGGGTAGACGCGTATTGGCTGTAGGGGCGACCGTCCCTACAGCCAATAGCGGCGCAGGGGGACAACGTCCCCCACCAAAGCGCTGTAGGGGCGACCGTCCCTGGTCGCCCGTTACTACAGCCAATAGCTACCTGTCTGCCCTGTTCATGTTTAGCGCTGATGCCAGGTTCTGCCACGATTTTAGGGTCTCAGAGATAGCCGGGGCATTGTCAAGATTGATCCCCAGCCGATAGCAGGGCACTTGTCGGAGGATTTCTGTCAGGGTTTTGAACTGGTGTTTGCGAAAGATTCCGGGGGCGTTGGAGAGCACGAACTGCTGATCCAGGCAAAGGCTGGCAGCCTGCATCGGTTTGAGCTTCGCCCAGCCATCGGCTGAATCCAATACCACCAAAGCTTTTGGTGTACAGGGCGCGGTGGCAAGATAGGGTGTGTGCACCTTCAGAATCGTCTTTTCTCCCAGGGTTTCGCTATCTGGCATAAAACACCTGGCGCTATCCAACAGGTGATGTCGCATGGCAAGGAATGTCGATGAGGGCAAAGCGGTGATGCCTGCAGGGGTTAACGCCAGGGGGGTCACATCATCGGCCAGGAGTTTGTGTCCGCTGCATTCGGCCAAAATGGCTGCGGCAAGCGTCGATTTTCCCGTCCCCTGAGGCGCCAGAAAAATGACACATGTGTTGTCAAGGCACAGGGCGCTTGCATGCAGCAGGATGCTGCCTCGAAGAAGCCTCAACACGGGAATGCCCACGCGCTCGCGCACATATTGGGCGCTAAGCTGTAAATGGCCGGGATTCGCGCATGCCGCCAGCACATATCCCCGGGCTGGATCGATCTGCATCTGCCAGGCATGATAACGAACGTCGACCAGTCCATTTGACAAATCCATGACAAGATCTGTCTCCTCTGGCACATCGTGCGCTTCTGTGCGATGCAGAATGCCTTCGGTTTCTCTCCAGACAGGGGCCAGCTGCTCAGCCGTGTTTTGCGTCCATGCACAGAAGGGATCGAGCCAGACCTCGTGCGACATCTAAGCCTCTTCGGCTCTGATGAGGTGTCGCGATTCGAGATCGGTGATGAGCGTTCTCAGGTCTGAGGCCAGTTTTTCGGACGAAATGCTTTGATAGCGAGTGCCTGCCGCATTCAAAATGGCTGCTTCACTCATGCCGGATCGAAGTTGTTCGAAAAACCACCTGGCCGATGCATTGAGCGCATAGTAGGCGTTGCCCGACAAGTCTAACAGGAGAAGTCCGTCGTCGAGGGTTTGTGTATCGACGCCCTCACAAAGGCGATACCTGAGCATGGTGTCCTCTAATAACCCGTGATGGAGAAGTGCATGATGTCCTTGGTGCTGCCATCGATCTCACCGCCCCAGCGCCAAAACGACGTCATGGCGCGATAGACGGTGCCATCTTTGACGATGGAGAGGCGAGGTTTTTTTTCGGGATGATATTCGCCGCCAATACCTTTCTTACAGCCCTTGACGTCTTTTGCGCTGTTGACGATCTTTCCCGGGCAGGTTGTATAGATGGCATTGTGATGGGCGTTGATGTCGATGGCTGAGCCGAAGCTGTGGTTGCTCCACAGGGTTCGAAGGCCCTGAGCATCGACGGGACCGCGCGTTCGTCCGGGGCGGTAGCCTTCGAGTTTTTCGATGTCAAATTCACCTGAGGCAACGATTTGGCGAAGTGCTTCGGTGACCTGACCGGCGTAGACGTGGCAGATGCGAATGGGAGAATGGGAGATGCCAAGGGCAGAGAGATCTATCTGTCGCTGATCTTCGCTGCAGATGGTACAGCGAGGATCATTGGGATCGCGTTCGTCATCCGTCACTTCGGCATAGGGTTTTGAAACCCTGAAGTGATTTGTAGACCGTTTGGCGCGTGTATCCCAGGCATAGGCAGTATAGGTACAGGTCACAGGCTGATCTTTGGTTTGGGCAGGTTTTGTTTGAGCCTGTCCGCAATCTGTGCCGTTTTTGTCCGGGCAATTGGCAGTGGCCAGGTGCGCCGGCGGGAAAAGAAACACAAAAAGTGCCACCCAGAGTGTCACGCATTTTTTATTCATGGTGAGCTGGCCTCCGGCGGCATGAAGTCATCGACAGTAAAGGGGATATGATCCGGGCCGGTAATCCGAACCGGACGTATGACGCGTTTGACGTTGCTGCCGCGTGGGTTATCAAGCCAGGCTTTGAAAACGTTGACTGGCTGAATGCTGTATCGATAGTCACTGTTTTGTGGTTTCGTCGCACTCGTGCGCATGACGATGGCATTGTCTGCGTAGGGCAGCGCCCGGATGTTTTGCTTAAATGATGCCGAATAGTTCCAATACTGCTCGGCGTTCGACAGATAAAGGGTCGTCACATGCGCCCCAAGTTGATGCATTGCCTGGGCGATTGACGAAAATGCCACATCTCCAAGAAGATTTGCCTGCAATGTCACCAGGCGGCCTGACTGAACCATGTCGCGAAGATAGGCGTATATGCTCGGGTCACTGAGAAAGGTCTTGGCGTCAAGGCGTCTGATTTTTGCAAAGCGATTGGTGATGCCACGATGAGAGGCACGGTGGACGGACAAAATAAAAGCCTGTTGAGGGTGCTGTGCGTAGTATTCTTTCAGCCAGGCCTGCCCCGTCTCCCGGTTGGCAAAATGCTCTCGAAAACAGGCACTGTCTTCGCATTTGTCAAAAAAGGCGAAGTACGCATAGTGAACCATGACGACCCAGGGGTCGTAGTCCACCACAAAGCCCAGGGTCGGACGCTGCCAGCCCATATAGAGGTAACTCTGGTCTGTCCCGATGCCAATGTAAGTGCCGCCTAATCCGGTAATGGCAGGTTCGAACATATAGGGGTGCTCTTCATCGCTCCACAGAAAATGCTTGTTTTCGTTCTCCGCTTTGACAGCATTGAGTTTTTCGGGGGGAAGATCCCAGCGAATACTCGCCAAAATACCTCTCTGCTCCGGGCTGAGAGGTGTATAGGCATGGATAGACGGCTGAGAAAAGCTCTCGGGCGTCTCGGGCGCGCTTTGTGCCGCTTCGTTATCCCCATCCCCGTCGATGATGCCATCATCATCGGAAGAGGGGGCAAGAGGGACATCTTTCCCGGGCAATGCCGGTTCAGCCTCTGCCAGCACAGAAGGCTTTGAGGCGCCTTCGCCTGCTTTGAGCCCGTCTTCTTTGCCGGGGTCAGCATTTTGTGCAGAACAGCCCATGGCAAGTGTAATCGCCACACCAAGACACAAACAACACAGTACAACTCTCTTCATGATATTCCGACTATTTATTGGCCATGGTAACTGAGAAAAATAAACACCCATCGACGAACCACGAACGCAAATGGACGATATAGCGGTAAGTGCCACAAGCATCCAGCAAAAACAGTGCCATATGCAGGGGCAGAACATCTTCTGCCTCTACATGCCATCCCACGCAAAAAAGGCTCCCACGATCGGGTGGAAGCCTCCTTTGAACATATTAGCTTGTCAGAGCATGTTTTAGAACACGTCAAAGCCAAGGTTGAAGAGAAGGGTGTTGGTGACTTGCCAGTTTGTCGTGACAAACGGTGCGAGTCTGGCAGTGAGCGCGTAGTCGAGGCTGGCCCAGCTGGCGAGCCTGAAGCTGAGCCTTGCAGAAATATCGGAATGGATGAGTTTAGCGCCTTTGAGGCCCTGGTCATTGTTGACAGCAAAGGGGTAATAAAGGCCGGCGCTCAGCGTCCAGTTGACGTAGTTCAGCAGTACGCCATTGAGCGCAACCTCACCCTCAATACCAACAGAGTGTGTTGTGACGAGTTTGATGACATCGTAAAATTCGTCTTTGTCGTTATCGTCAAAGGCAACGTAACCTCCGTCCGAGAACAGATGCTGTCCTGCGATACCCACCTTGATGTTTAGCGTCAGCAAATCGTTGGTGTAGGGGTTCATGAACAAACCCGCAGCTTCTGACAGCAGAATGGGCTCAAACGCGCTGGAAAGCTTGACGGACTCCTGTGCTCTGAGCTGGCGTGTCCTTTCGATCAGAGAGGCATCTTTGCCATCAAGCTTTGTGCCGGGCTTGAAAAAGCGCACGGTCGTGTCGGAGTCTGCAATGTAGTAGCTGGGCAGAATCGAAGTCTGCATGCGGACGCGAACAAAGGGCCCTAACCACTCTATCGACGGGATGCGGAAGAGCAGCAGTGAGCTGACATCAAAATTATCGACAGACTTAATCAGCGTGTCGATGTTGGGCACTTTTGTCTGCTGATGCTCAAGATCGATCTTGTTCTGCCATTCGAGGTTTTTATACACGCGATCGAGCGCAAACTTGATAAAAACGCCGAAAGTCAGCGCCGTGCCATCTGTTATACCGTTGACGTCCTTGTTGTAGTTGAGGGCCGCTGTGCCGCCAATGCGAAGCTTCGGGTACCAGCCCGTCTCACGCTGAATGCCCTGACGTACCGTCTTTTCCAGCGACTCATCCTGAACGATGGTGTTCTCAGTGGCAACGCTGATGGATCTGTCGCCCTGAGTCATTGAGTTATCCTGAGCCATCGCTGTCGGTATGATGCCAAGGGTTATGGCAAATGCACCCAAGACACAAACAAAACGCTTAAAGATCCCTTGCATCGTATTCTCCTGTTCGGAAGTGTTAACGTACTTGCAGCCTGATCGGATGAACAAATCCTCTGCTTCGTATATTGAAATATCGGCTACATGGCACATCTTCAACTTATAAACATGACAGGGGGAGATTCGCAAGGATAAAATTGTCGTTCAAACGACAATGTTCCACAAAACCTTCGCAGACGCTTTGGGGTTGAAATGGTGCCGGCGAAGGGATACATGGGCGAGAGCGCTTGTCAGCGCAATGCGCAGAACTGGCGTGCATTGTCGCTTTTTTTTGACGTCTAACCCTGCCCATCAACCCAATGTTTGAATATTTCGTCGGTCTACGTTACCTGCTCGACAGAACGCGCGTCAGCCTGTCTGTCATTTCTCTCATATCGATCCTCGGCGTTTGTCTGGGCGTCATGGCACTTGTCTCCGTGGTTTCCGTCGCCAGCGGTTTTGAGAATGCCTTCCGCGACAAAGTGCTTGGCGTCAACAGCCATCTGCTGGTCATGACTTACAAGCAGGACGATTTCAGAGAATATCGGGAGGTTCAGCGAACGCTTGAGAATTTCTCGACAGACATCGTCGAGACAGCGCCCTTTATTTTCCACGAAATGATGATTGCCATTGGGTCACAGATCTCCGGCATCCTCATCAAGGGCGTCGAACCTGAAACCATGATGGGCGTAAGCGATTTGGCAAAGTACATCATTGCGTCTGACGACGAGGCCAGAATCAGGATACTCGAAGAACTGCACTATGATGTTCAGCGCGATGCCGATATGCCGCCTGTCATCATCGGGCGTGTTCTGGCGCAGAAAATCAAAGCCAACGTCGGGGATGTGGTTCGCGTTATTTCTCCCAAACGCGGCATTGTCGGAGAGCATCGCTATGGCCCCAGCCAGATGGAGCCTACCGAGCGCCGTTTCCGTATCATCGCACTCTACGATTCCGGATTTTACGATTACGACAATCGCCTCCTGATCACCGACTATAAGGCACTCCAGGACTTCTTTAACCTTGATGATGTCGTGACGGGGGTCGAAATCCGCGTCCACGATATCAATAAAACAGGTGCCCTGCGCGATGCCGTTACCCCGCTGCTGAACAATCAGCCGGGTATCGAAAGGTTCAAGGTCATCGACTGGCAGGATCTCAACCGAAACCTCTTCACCAGCCTGCACCTGCAAAAGGTGACGCTGTCCATCATCATGATGTTCATTGTTATCGTCGCAAGCTTCAACATCGTTGGTACCCTCATTATGATGGTTCTCGACAAGCAGCGCGATATTTCGATCATGAAATCCATGGGCGCCAGCGACGGCATGATCATGCGCATGTTCATCTATCAGGGTACGTTCATCGGCGTCGTGGGCACGGTTCTGGGGCTCATCGGCGGGCTGATCGTATGCAGCCTTATCCGGCTCTACGATTTTGACCTCGATGCAACCATCTATCTCATCGGGACACTCCCCGTGGAAATTGACCCGGCAGTCTTTGGCGGGGTGGGCTTTTGCGCGCTTCTTATCAGCTTTCTGGCGACGCTCTATCCCTCCTGGTGGGCGACACAACTCTCACCCGTCGAGGGGCTGCGCTACGAATAGGGAGGAGGGGGCGTGTTTGGCATCAGTCTACCTGAACTCATCCTCGTTGCCCTGATCGGTGTCGTACTTCTTGGCCCGGAACGCATGCCGCGAGTCGCCCGGCAAATCGGGCGCTGGAGCGCCCGCATGCGAAGTGCCGCCACATCCCTCACGGAGGCCATCACCCAGGACGAAGACTTCGCAGCCGCGCGCGAAGGCTGGAATCAAGCTAAAAATTCTGTCAATCAGGCGCTTGGGCAGGTCAAACAAACCCAATCCAGCCTCGACACTGCCCTTGAGCCCCAAAAACTCGCCAAAATCGTCCAGGACGACGACATCTCCCAGCTCAGTGCCCCACCAGAAACACCGGCACCTCAAACACCGGCTTCTCCAGGCGCCGAAACACCACTTCCCGATCCGCAGCTGCCCCCCGCAGAAAAATCGTCCTCCGTGATGATGCAGCAATTGGACGCCATCTTTCGGGCAAATACCGGGCAGCGGCGCGTCAGGCTGCAAGGTGCCACCCTGCTGCCTGGCCCAATCGCGCGACAAACCACCCGAAAACGCGTCACACTCCCCAACCCGCTGCCCTCTGCCCCACATGCTGCCTCTGCCCTGCCGCCTTCACGTACCAGCCTCCCGCATACGCGTTCAAGACGCCTCCCGCCGCCACGAGAACAAACCGCTGCCATGCATGCCTGCCCCCTGAAGCCGCATGCTCCCCCCCATGCGACACGACACGTCTCGCTTGCCTGCGCCAAATTGCCATGAACTCGCCCAACACCCCACCGCCAAAAAACGAAACGCAAGACGTTGCGGCCATGCCCTTCATAGCGCACTTTACGGAACTTCGGGCACGCCTCATCCGCATTATCCTTGCCCTCGTTATCGGCATTCTGGTTTGTTTTAGCTTTGCCGAGAAGCTCTATGCCTGGCTTACTCAGCCCATCCAGCCCATCCTCCAGGATCCCAGCGCAGAACTCATCTTTATCAGTCCCGTCGAACCCTTCTTTGTCTACCTCAAGCTCAGCTTCATTGCCGCCATCTTCCTCACCTCACCCTGGACCTTCTACCAAATCTGGCGCTTCATTGCCCCAGGGCTCTATCAACACGAAAAACGCGCCATACTGCCCATGGTCGCCGCCTCATCCGCTATCTTCGTGCTGGGCGCGCTTTTTTGCTACTACGTTGTCCTGCCTCTTGGTCTCGAAACCCTCATCGCCACCGGAATGGGCACGGATTTCGCTGCCGTGGCCCAGATTTCCATGGACGCATACTTCGATCTCGTCACCAAACTCATGCTGGCCTTCGGTCTCATCTTCGAAATGCCCATCTTTAGCCTCTTCCTGACAAGGCTTGGTGTCATCAACCATAAATCGCTGCTCAAACACTGGCGCATTGCTATTGTGATCAACTTTATCGTTGCAGCCATTCTGACGCCGCCAGACGTGGTGACCCAAATTTTGCTGGGCGTGCCCATGTGCCTGCTCTATGCGGTTTCCATCTTCCTTTCCTGGTGCGTGCAGAAGAAAGCAGGGGGAACCAGCTCCCCCTGACCCCCTGCAATGCTCACGCATTGCTTTGAGGCAAAACATTGTTGCCTTCGGACGGAAATTGTTGCCCCTTGTGACGATTTGGGTGAGGGGGAGAACCCCCTGCGCCGCTATCGCACTCGCCTTATCATTGACGGCATCATTGACGGCAGGGTCGCGGCGTCGAAATGGTGCAGATTCGTGGAAGGGAGCGTACTTCGTACGTGACCGACCACAACGACGCCGTTGACGACGACGATGCACCGCCTCGGCGAGCGCGATACGCGGCTACCCCCCCGTGCGGGGCTCAAACGCCGCCCCGCAACGCCCCGCTTTTTTGGTTTTTTGTGGGGGAACGCGTTCCCCCACACCCCCTGCGATACTTCGTATCGCTTTGGGTGAAAGGCAAAATGTTAATATTTGTGGCTTCATTTCTCGCTTTGCGAGCAGAAAAAATGCTTAATGACGAGAAGTGGATGGTTTTAAACGATGCGCTTTGCCACTCATCCACAAGCAATGCCGCAGGCATGAATGCTCTCCTACAAAAAATGACAATTCGTCATGGACTCAGTGTTCATATTCTGTCATCAGCTTCATGCAGGCATTGACAGTACACGCCGATGCAAATACACTAAAGGTGCGCTTTTGCGCGTTGCGTTCATGCAAATTCACAATGGCTTCGTCCCCACGGCCTGCTTTCGTGCGCCAAAAGGGGGCCTCGCGTCATCGTTACCATGGCAAATATGAATTTCACGACCCAGACCTCACCAAAGGATGGTGTCGTTACACTCGATACTCCGCAAGAAAACGTACAGTCCGTTGCCATCGTGGTTGCCGGTCAGCGCATTGTTGTGCGCACAGACCGCAGCGAGGCCTATCTTATGTCGTTGGCCCAGGAGGTCAATGCATGCGTCGAGTCCGTTCGTCGGTCTGCCCCTTCGGCAGGTTTGCCCCAGATTATGGCGCTGGTCGCCATGCAATTGGCAGAACGGGCGCGCGTCGCAGAGCAATCGGATCAAATGCATTGCCAGGCCATAGAACAGCATGCGCAGCGGCTTGAGGCCCTGCTGGCAGATTTCGATGATGGTGCTTTTCAGACTTAGACGCGACGCGTGTTCTGACTGGAAATGCCCAACATGTGTGCGAGATGGTACCTGACCAGACCAGGGCGCCCGAACACGGCCGTGTTCACTTTGTCTGCGGCTGTACGGTGACTTGCTTTCGCTTGCTTTTGATACATTTTAGGTACAGTACGAAACTTTGAGACTCGTTGGAGGAAAATATGAGCATTATTTGGGCGGTAGTGGCCCTCGTTGCGGGGATGGGCCTTGGATCTTTTGTGGGAAGACAATGGGGCAGGCGTGCATACAGGGCCGAAGTGAATGCACAAATCGGAAGCGTCAGGGAAGAAACCGACAGGATGATGGCGGAGGCAAGGGGGGTAGAGGAAAAAGCCAGGCAAACGAGGCAGGAAGCCGATCAGCTCAGGGCTGAAGCAGCAAAGCTTGAAGATAGCACACGGCTTGCACTGAAGAGGATCGAAGACAATGCCCAGGATCGCTACGAAACCAGGCTCAAGGAGGCAGAAATCGATATTCAGCACAAGTTCCTTGAGCGTCAGGAGAGTTTGGAGAAGGAAGAAAAGCGCCGGCTTGAGGGCGTCATTCAATCCGAAAAACGCCTGGTGAAGAAGGAAGAAGTCCTGGATAAGCGAACCGAGACCCTTGATACCCGGGAGAATGAACTCAAAGCGGTTGAAGTCAACATCAAGAAGGCTGTCAAGCAGGCCAAGAAGCGTGTCAAACAAAGCGAAGAGCTGGTTAAGGCAGCGCAGGAAAAACTCGAAGAAATCAGCGGGCTCTCTACTGAGGCTGCCAAGGAAATGCTCATTGATGGCATCACGGATGAAGCCAAGCTGGAGGCTGCAAGACTCGTTCGGCAGATCGAGGAGGAAGCTTCGGAGGAGGCCGAAAAACGAGCAAAGACGATCCTGAGCGTGGCCATGCAGCGTTTTGCGGGCGACTATGTCGTTGAGCGATGTGTGCGAACGGTCAGCCTCCCCTCCGACGAAGTCAAGGGGCGCATCATCGGGCGCGAAGGCCGGAATATCCGAAGCATTGAAGCCGCCACCGGAGTGGATCTGATCGTCGATGATACGCCCGAGACGGTCGTCATTTCGGCGTTTGATCCCATCCGGCGAGAGGTGGCCGCGCAAACCCTCAAGCGGCTCATTGCGGATGGACGCATTCACCCGGGGCGCATCGAAGAGACGGTCTCAAAGGTGAGACAGGAAATTGACGAACGCATTCGTGAGTCTGGCGATCAGGCTTGTTTTGAATTGGGCATACAGAACATCGATTCGGATATTGTCAAGATGATCGGCCGCCTCAAATACAGGACGAGTTACGGGCAGAATATCTGGCTGCACTCTGTCGAAGCAGGATGGTTGTGCGGCATCATGGCCGCAGAGCTTGGGCTGGATATCAAGCTTGCCCGACGCGTCGGCCTGCTGCATGACATCGGCAAGGCCATGGATCACGAACACGAAGGCCCTCACGCGGTTATCGGTGCAGAATTTCTCAAAAAACATGGCGAATCCCAGCTCGTGTGCAATGCTGTTGCGGCGCATCACGCAGAAGAAGCACCAGAATCTGTTTACGCACATCTCGTCATGGCAGCGGATGCGCTCTCCGGCGCGAGACCGGGTGCTCGCAGGGAGATTCTCGAATCTTACATCAAACGCCTTGAAGATATTGAGAAAATCAGCCTCTCCTTCGAGGGCGTCGAGAAGTGCTACGCCATTCAGGCAGGACGAGAAATCCGCGTACTGGTCGAGCCCACCCTCATTGATGACGAGAAGGCAAGCGTGATCAGCCACGACATCGCTCGCCGGATCGAAAAAGAACTGACCTACCCGGGGCGCATTAAGGTTTGCGTCATTCGCGAAACGCGCGCAGTGGAAACGGCAAGATAATTGGTAGGGGCGACCTTCGGTCGCCCGCCCAAATGCACGTAGGGGCGGATGGTCGCCCATCTACGGTTGGTGTTCCCCCGAGCGGGGCGTTGCGGGGCCGGCGACTGAGGCCCCGCACGGGGGGTAGCCGCGTATCGGCTGTAGGGGCGACCGTCCCTGGTCGCCCCTACAGCCGATAGCGGCGCAGGGGGGCTTGCCCCCTTCACCAGAAAACGCAGGGGCAGACCTGCGTGTTTGCCCTCAAATCAGAGACCGCCGCGAATTTTCCAGGTATCATCCTCGCGGATAATGGTCATGCGATTGATGTCATTTTTAGACTGCCAATAGGACTGACCAGCGACTTCGTAGCGGTAATTCCAGATATACTGGTAGTCGACGTGGTACTCATAGCGTTCCTGGGTGAGTCGCTTGACTTCGATGATGAAGCGGATGTCCCTGACCGATTCTGCAAGGTAGTCCTGGAGAATTTCGTCAATGCGCTCAATGCCGTAATCGTCGGACAAGTCATCGGTTGTAGAGGCATTTTCGTAATATTCCCTGCTTATCATTGACCTGAGCGTTTCAATGTCGCGGGAGGCGATGGCATCGCGGTACCTTTGGACGAGACGCAGAATTTCGTAATGCTCGTCTGTTTTTGGGATGGCAGCACTCTGATCAATAGCGAAGTAGTAGGGTTGCTTGAAGTCTTTCGTCTGCAGCATGCCGCCGGCACATGCACTGAGAAAACAAGCACAGATAAGAAGGGCACTTAGATTTTTGGCTTTCGCAAACATTTCGCATCCATAAATAACTGCCCGTCAGACGAAGACAGGCCGCCATTATTTGGTGTGAATCCAGGAGAATTGCAAGCCAATTATGGCGATTTGCAACAAAAAAGGCCCTCCGCGGGAAGGGCCGGATGACAGGAGAAGAAAAAGGCTAGGCACTGATGGCGACGGTTCGCGGCGATGGATGAGCGCCGACAAAACGCTCTGCCTGCTGCAGCATCATCTCGTCATCGACATCCTGCCACTGCTGATCGCCGATGTCGTGCGACATCATGCGCCCACCCTGCATGAGGGTGGCAATGCCTTCGGAGAGCGAACAATCACTCGCAGGGGATCGGTTTGCCGCTTCCTGCAGGGCTGTAAAAAGCGCCGGCGTGCAAACGAAAAGCCCCGTGTCGATGGCATTATAGGTGCTAAGACCCTTGCCTATCGCCGAAATCCTGCCATCGTCAACCACAACTTTTGTGGCGTCATCCATGTCGAAGATGCTGTCAAGCTTATAGTCGACGCAAAGGACAGCGCCATGGCCGGGAGGACGAATCGTGGCGGCTTGCGCGAGCATGGCCGGTTCGAAAATATGGTCGGCCATCATCAGGAGGAAATTGCCCCGGATAAGAGGCTGTGCGCACAACACGCTAAGACCATTGCTTTTGCGATAGTCAGGGTTAAAGCGGAAGCGCAGGGTGACATCCACGTGCGCGCAATCGCGCCGCAGCGCGGCTTCCAGCACGTCGGCATGGTAGCCGGTCACGATGATGACCTCTTTGATGCCCGTTTGGGACAAGAGCTCAATATTGCGCTGGATGAGGCTGAGCCCCCCCACCATTTTAAGCGGCTTGATGTCATCTGCTGTTTTGGCAAGACGACTGCCAAGACCGGCAGCCAGGATGATGGCCTGGTCAGGCAAACCTGCATCAGTATAATCGTTCACGTGTTTAAGCATGCGTTCCTCTCTGAGCGCTTCGGCCGCAGCCGTTCTACGCCTTGTCTTCCTCTGCGTAGTAGTCCAGTCCCAAATGTGTGATGAGCGCTTCACCCATGATGTAACGAAGCGTGTTCTTTAACTTCGTTTTCTGGATGAACAGATCGTGTTCGGGATAGAGTCCCTCGCGCGTTTGCGGGCTCTTGAAGAAGAAGCTGAGCCACTCCTGGATACCGTAGAAACCAGCGCGCTGGGCAAGATCCATCAACAACGCCAGGTCGAGTGCAACCGGCGCAGCCAGGATGGAGTCCTTGCAGAGGAAATTGATCTTGATCTGCATCGGGTAGCCAAGCCAGCCGAAAATATCGATATTATCCCAGCCCTCTTTGTCATCCCCGCGTGGCGGATAGTAATCAATGCGAACCTTGTGTTTGAAATGGCCATAGAGTTCGGGGAACTTCTCCGCATCAAGAATATGCTCAAGCACCGAGAGCTTGGAAACTTCCTTGGTCTTGAATGAGCCCGGATCGTCCAAAACCTCGCCGTCCCGATTGCCGAGAATGTTTGTCGAATACCAGCCGTTCAACCCCAGACTTCGGGCACGGAACCCAGGGGCAAGTATCGTTTTCATGAGGGTCTGGCCCGTCTTGAAGTCCTTGCCGGCAACACCCACCCGATTCTTCTTCGCCAGTGCCACGATGGCAGGGCAATCCACCGCCAGGTTCGGCGCCCCATTGATATAGGGCACATGCGACATAAGGGACGCATAGGCATAGATCATCGACGGAGAAATCCGTGGATCGTTTTCTCTGAGGCCTTTCTCAAAGGCTTCGAGGGTGAGATGAACTTCGGCAATGTCCGTGTGCACCTCTGTTGAACCACACCACAGAACCACCAGACGATCACATTGGTTCTCTGCCTTAAAGCGCTCAATGTCTTCCTGAAGCATCCGTGCAAGGTCGTACTTTGTGGCCGCCTTCTTTGCGCACTTGATCTCAAGATTGCGAACATAGTCATGCATGAAAACAGCATCCATGGGCTTGATGGCCGAGAGCTTCTCACGGATAGGCTCTATGTGTTCGTAGCTCAACACGCCGGCTCGCTTGCAAACCTCATAGGCATTCTCGCCGTGGATGTCCCACGCGCCAAAAACGATATCCTCAAGCCCGGCAAGCGGAACAAAATCCTTGATGACAGGAGAACGATTCTCAGTACGCTTTCCAAGTCGGATTGTACCCATCTGAGTCACCGATCCAACGGGGAGACCTCGTCCTTCCAATACATTGTAAACCCCAGCGATAAGGGTACTGGCGACAGCGCCCAAACCAGGAATCAAAATACCCAGCTTACCCTGAGCTGGTTTAACGGTTAGTGTCATCTCAATTGCCTTTTTACGGTTGTTGATGTGTGGTTTGCATGCCTGACTGGATTGTTCCACCCCCCAGGGCTGCCATGCCGACCAGGATGCACCATGCGCCAATGCGCATTTATGAGCAAAAAACATGCCATTTGCCTGTGTACGGCACTCCTTCAACATTTTCAAGCCTTCTGTCATGCTTCCTGCTTGATGCCATACCTGGGTACCTGACGATTTCATCGTTGGGCTTCTGGCGGTTCACTGCCGATGCCATGTGATATCTGCCTTCCACAGGGGGAGGTGGAGTAAGCTTACGCCAATCAGTGGTGTAAGCTTGCTCCACTTTTGGCAGATGGGTGTCAAAAGTGGAGTAATGTTACTCCACTTTTGATTTTGTTGCGGGGCCTGGCTAAACGGAGCAAAGATGTTTCTTGAAAACTCTGCCGTTCGGAGTTAGAGCGCTTTCAGGTTAAGTGATTACGAGCAGACAGCATTCTTCTGCTTGCATTGGCGAGGTGTGTTGCCAAAAACGATAGCACTTTGCCCTTCACCCACAAGCAATGCGCAGCATTGCAGGGGGTGTGGGGGAACGCGTTCCCCCGCGAAAAGAAAACTGAAAATGTTCTTAAAGGCGCTCACGGGCGACATTTTAGGCGGTGAATTTACGGACTGACTTTTGGTTTCGTCTCACGGTTCGTGAGACTTGCCAGCAAGGACCCATACGATGGCGAAACACAAGTTTTATGAAGACATTGTAAAATTCCCAAATCTCCTCTGCATCTATCGTGTTGCGGCGATTTTTATCTGTGCCGCGGTTTTCATCGCAGGTTTTCCTGTCATTGCTGCTCTGTTTGGACTGACGGCAGGTTTGACGGACTATTGGGATGGCATCTACGCACGCAAGCACAATATGGTCACGAAGCTGGGAGAACTGCTGGATGGCGTATCGGATATGCTGTTTAACTTTATTGTTATGTGCGTGGCGCTCTACGCCGGGGTTTGGTCGATTTGGATTGTATTTGCCTGGGGCATTCGGGATATCGGCGTTCTTACCATGCGCACAAGCGCCGCTCAGCTTGGTTTCAGCATCCCCTCAAGCTATCTCGGAAAGCTTGCTTCCAACTTCATCTTTTATGCGTTGTTCCTGATGCCGATTGACTGGGCACTCAATAGCGAGTCCTATCGCCATGCCGATTTTGTGGCAGAACACTTTCATCCGTGGATAGGGATTGGCGTGCATTGGCTTGCCCTGGCCGGAATCATCGTTGGCATTGCCATGCAGTGGATTTCGGCGGTGGGATACGCCAGACGTTATATCGAACAATACGATGTTGTGCTTGGGGAGAAGGCGAAGGAAACAGAAAAAGCCGAGTAAGTTTGCGATGCCGCAGGATGGTTATCCGGCGGCATTGCGTTTTGTGTCTGGATGATGGCCCAAGTGGCCTGGCAGTTGGAATCGTTGCATGAAATTTCTTTTGTATATACCGCCGTATCGTTGTGAAGGACTCAGTATTGCCCACATTAAAATTGGCGGGCTGACGCTTTATGAACGGGCCTGCCGCAGTGCACAGAAAGCAGGTTTTGATGAAATCATTGTTGCTTCTCCGCACGATATCACCCTCTTGCCGGACGCTTATGTGACGATACCCGTAAACAAGCTCCCCTATGGAGGAAGCGTTGCAGCCATCAAGGAAACGCTGCTTGAGGCCATGGCAGGGGAGAGGGGCTGTGTCTGTCTGCTTGATGGGATGCTGAGCCCGGCTTTGCTGGCAACTCACCCGCAGGAAGGCGACGCTCGCGTTGTGGTGGCAGGCGCGGAAACGGGCATCTATTTTCTGGAAGAAAAAACGTTCTCAAAAATACTCTCTGACGAAGAATCACTGGATGGCATGGGCGATTTTGTTCAGACCACGTTGGCGGCACCGGCCGGGGCGCTTTATCATCGCGTCAGGAACCTGGCGGACATCAAAGAAGGCAGGGAAGCCCTGACGCGCTCGCTGCACAAGCCCCTTGGACGTGAAAGCGACGGCCTCGTCGCCTATTTCATCAACCGTCCATGTTCGCTTCAGATAAGCAAGCGTATTGCCAATTCATCCATCACGCCGAATATGGTGACGGCCTTTGGATTGATGGTTGGGCTTGTGGGGGCTTGCCTGGTCGCGACCGGGGTGCAGTGGATCATGGCGCTGGCTGTCCTGTTGTGGCAGCTTTCGTCGATGATCGACGGCATTGACGGGGAACTGGCCAGAATGCGCATGACTGCCAGCCATGCGGGCGAATGGTTTGATACGGTGGTCGACGACGTGACGAACATCACTTTTATGCTTGGGCTTGGGCACGGACTTGCGCGCATGACCTCCGAACCGCTTTACTTCCATGTCGCGGCCGTGGTCTGCACCCTGATGACGATTGCGGTGCTTTGGTTTTATGTAGAGTTTGCGCGGACGGGCATCGCAAGCCACAATCACTTTGAGTGGGGATTTGAATCGGAGAACAAGGAAAACAAAGCCGAGGAGCACCGCAGCCTGATTCGGAAGACGCTCGACCTCATCGCAGGTGGGTTTGCCTGGGTAGCCAAGCGAGATTTTTACACTTTCATTATCATGACCCTGGTTTTGCTGACGTTGAATAAGGCAGCTTATTTTACCATGCTAACCGGCGCGACTTTTATAGGCGTGGGCAGCCTGATTGCATTGGGTTTGCGCGCGATACGAAAAAAGCTTCGTGCTGGCAAGCAGGCCGCTCAATAGGGTGGGCATCCTGGCGATCCCTGGCCCGGGGCAGCTTCATGCAGGTTTTCTGGAACGCCCGCTATTGCCTGCCCAGGCAGGCAATACGCGGCCGGGCGCGGCTATCTGCCAGCAGATACGCCGCGCCTTAATTTGGACTGGTTCGCATCGCCATAAAAAGGATTTTTGTCGTTTATAGCGTTTTCAGGTTAAGTAACTTACACAGGCAGACAGCATTTCTCCTGCTCGTGAAGCAGTGAGGCATGTCAGCCAAAACAATAGCCCTTTGTCCTTCACCCACAAGCAATGCGCAGCATTGCAGGGGGTGTGGGCCCCCCCTAGCAGCTTCGCTGGCGTCCCCCTAAAGGGGGAGCAGTTCCCCCACGAAAAGAAAAATGAAAATACTTTGGGACTTCAGAGGAGCGATGGGATGCATTTTGGGGGCTGACATGTGGCATAGATTTTGCGATAATTCCCATTTGAGTTTTGCCCAGTGCGTGGGACGAGGAGAGGGATTTGAGATCGGAAGACGGAAAAACAGAGTTTGATCGCGGAAAACGTTATTGTCTGATGTGCCCTGGCCCGGTCAACGTTTCGGCGCGCGTACTTGAAGCCATGATGACGGCCCGCATTGGGCATCGCGAGGAAGAGTTCTCGGTGCTTTTGCGCGAGATACGGCGTCATTGTCTGGAGCTCATGACCCTGCCGGAGGAAGATTATCGGCTTGTGGTGGTGACAGGTTCGGGGTCTGCGGCGAATGAGTCGGTGCTTTGCAGCGCGATTGGCGCGCACGAAGTGGTGCTTTCGCTTGAGACGGGCGAGTTTGGCCGAAGGCTTGGCGAGGTTTCATCGGTGTATAACCCGGAAACGATTTTCCACAAACAGGCCTGGGGGACAACGCTCGATTTGGAGGCGGTGGCCTCCATCCTGGAAACACGCCATGTCGATTGGGTGACGATGGTTCACCATGAGACGAGTACAGGCGAGCTTCAGCCCGTGCGAGAGGTGGGCGCGCTGTGCAAACGCTATGGGGTGCGCCTTTTTGTCGATGCGGTGAGCAGTTTTATGGCAGATCCTCTCGATCTGGCCTCATGCCATGTCACGATGATGACGACTTCCTCGGGCAAAGCGCTTGGGATGCCTCCCGGCATTGCGCTTGTCGTCGGTGAGAAATCAGCCTTCGAACACCTCCAGACGCTTCCGGTACGCAATCATTATCTTAACCTTGCCCGGCACTACGAGTTTTTAGAAAAACTCAGCCAAACCCCCAATACGCCTTCCATCGCACTTTTCGTTGCCCTTCACGAAGCGCTCCTGGCGATTCGTGAAGACAGCGTTGCAGCTCGCTATGCGGCGCATGCGCAGCGTGCCGAACACCTGAGGGCGGGTTTGCGGGGTATGGGTCTGAAGCTTTTGCGCCAGGACGCTGTGCTGTCAAATGCCGTATCAAGTATCGTCCTGCCGGCGGGCGTATCGTTTGAGGCGTTGCGCGATCAGCTTCGCCAGCGCGGCTTCATCGTTTATGGCGGCAAAGGGCCGCTTAAAGACGTCATCTTCCAGGTCTCGACGATGGGCGATATTGATGCCGAAGACATCGACGGTTTTTTGAGCGTGCTGCGGGAGATTTTATCCAACTGCGCGGCTTCGGTGGCGTAGCCATCCACTTCGACGCCGCGATAGACCGTTAGTGATAAGGCAAGTGCAATAGCGGCGCAGGGGGCTTGGCCCCCTCTGAAAAATACCCAAAAGGGCAGCCATTTTCGTGTAGGGCAGCCCCGCGTGTCTGCCCTTGCTTAATCCTTGAATTCGTCGAAATCGTCTTCGTCGTCAAAATCAAAGACCTCCTCGCCGGCGCGCCGCAGGATACTGGCAGCCAAATCTTTGAGATCGAAGCGAGTGGTTTTTTTGTAAAAGTCTTTGAGAAATTCGATGGCTTCCTGGGTGTCTTTGTCGAGGCTTGGAAGAATTCTGCCTAAAACACTCAGGCCATGGCGTCTGATCATGACGCCGTATTCGTTCTGGCTTGGCGGATTATCAATGAGTGATTGGACGCGCCGTCTGATGGAGCGCAGGTCTGGTTTGGATGGGATGGTATCCAGGAGTTGAAGTGTCTGGGCGATGCAGCCTGGGGATTTATCTTCATCAAGGCACGTGAAGAGCGCTTGAAACGTCTCTTGTGAGGGGTGAAGATTTAAAAGACGCGTCACAAGGGGGGAGAATTTGCGGGGATCCTGGACATAGAGCTGGAGGAGAACCCTGATATAGTTCTGGTTACCGGCCATTTTGAGGAAGAAGTGCTCGCGAATATCGACGTTTTCGCTATGCCGGAGGCTTTTCAGGATGGTCTCAAGGTTTTGGGGTTCTGGATTGGGGTAACAGGCAATGTAGGTATCGAGTGCGACCAGGGCCAGATCGAAGTTTGCGGATTTCATCCAGACGGTGATCGTCATGATCAGGGCATGTGAGGCTTGTCCGTGTATCTGGATGATGCGCATGGCGTTGATGCGGGCGGCATCGGAGGCATCGCCCAGGAGTTTTTCGAGGCCGGCATCATCGAGTTTTTTTGCAATGCCCAGTAGTACATCGTTTGGGAGATTTTCCCGGTAGAAGGCGGGGTCGTCGACGACGGGACCCGGGATGATGACGGGTGGGGAGGGAACCTCTGGCCTTGGAGGCGGTATGTGGCCTTTCATGGCGGAGATGATGTCGTCGCTTCTGAGCGGGTCATCGTGCCTGGCCAAAATGGTTCGAATGCGATCTTTGATGTGTGGGCGCGTGAGGAAGGACTGGATGGCAGCAATGAGGGCATCGGTGAAGCGCTGCGGGGCTGTGGCGATAACCTGCGCGACAGCGTGTGCCACGGCGTCGTTGGGGTTTCCGAGCGCCGACATGACGGGGGCAACCATGGCATCGCCGTAGCGTTTGAGGGCTTCGCGTGCTTCTTTGGTCTGGGCACCCGGGCGGGCCATGTATTCGAGAACCTGGGGGACGACCAGCTCGGAGAAAGCTGCAAATTTGCCAAACATTCGAAGCAATGCCGTGTTGACTTCTTCGTCGTTGTCTTTGAGCAGGATGAGTGCAGCGGCGAGTGCTTCGATGTGGATGGTGGGCAGGGTTGAGAGGTAACGAATGACGGCGACGCGTACGCGAGGGGAGGCGTCATAAAGCATGTGCAGGACGGATTTCATCCCAAGTGCGGGCATCAGTCTGATGAGCGAAGCTTCGATAAGGGAGGCATCTTCTTCTTTGGCCTGTATCAGGAGCAGGAGAAGGTTTTGGCGAAACCTGTCTGAAAAAGCGAGCATCGCATTGTGGGAAGCGGATCCGGATGGGGATTCGGTGAGTTTTTTTGCGATGGCGTCAACGAGGATGTCGCAGGTTTCGGGCGATTTTCGGATCTGCTTGAGGATGTATTTTTGAGCACTTTCGCGTGTTTGAGCGACATCGTCTGTGAGGCAGGCCATCACTTCGGGCTGCCAGAGATCGAGTTTGTCGAGGATTTCGAGCGTATTCTGGATGAGCACAGGTTCCTGGCTCAGCAAAATGGCGCCGACATCGAACCCCTGGGCCTGAAAAATCTGGGCTTCGCGGTAGCTCTCCGTGGGAGAGAGAATTTGTGAGCGCAGGCGCGACATCATTTGTTCGTCGCGATAGCCATCCTGCACGTCGATTTCGGAAGTGATCGTGGGAGGGGGATCGACGACGGGCAGCTCCCCGGTGCTTTCGTGACCGGCAGCCAGTTCTGTCTGAACGTGGGTGTCTTCTGACGTTTGGGGTGTAGGGGCGCCATCGTGCTGTGTGGCATCATGGGCATCCGTCTCACTCACCGGTTGGGTTTGTGGCGTTTGCTGGTTTGATTCAGCCTTTTTCTTAGCCATACGTCCTATCCTTCAACATCGTTTGGAAGATCGTGCGAGATCTTCTATAGATAGCTGCAGGTGCTCTCGCATCTTTCTTAGAGATGTCGCGCACCCATCAGAATCACAATACCACCGGACTCTAATACAAAATAGAGGGTTCATGCAAGTAACACCGTCTTTCAGTGCTGACCAATTCCCATATCCCATTCAAACGCGTACGCGTGGCAGTGTATTGAGTCGCGAGCAACGCACGACAGGCGTGCTGGTATTGCACGGCTTTACTTCGAGCCTGGACAGTGTGCGCGGCATTGTGCCATTCCTTGCTCAGGAAGGGCTCGATTACGAAATGCCGATTTTGCGTGGTCATGGCAGCAAACCTGAAGACCTGATCGGGGTCGTTGCCCGGGACTGGTATGAGGACAGTTTGCTGGCGCTTGAGCGCCTGGCTTCGCGCGTCGATGCCGTGGTAGTTTTGGGATTGTCGATGGGTGGGTTGATGGCATTGAATCTATGTGCTCGCCCTCATGCATTTCGGCATAAGATCTGCGCATGTGTGACCTGGGCAGCGGCGCTTGGATTTGTCAATCCGCTGTCGCACTTCGTCAAGTATCTCTCTCCTGTTTTTCGAATGTGGCCGGGTCAGGAGAGTTTCAACGATGCGCAATGCCGCAAAAAAAACACCAACTATCGCACCTTTCCCACCAGGACATTTGGCAGTCTTCAGGATTTTTCCCGTGAGACGCGTGGCATTCTCGGTTCGGTCAGTGTCCCGCTGTGTATCATCCATTCGAAGCGGGATCAGGTTGTGCCTTATTCAACGGCCAACCTTCTCTTTGACAGCGTGGCTTCGTCCCATTGTGTCCAGCACACTTTGTCTCGCTCGGGGCACGAACTTGGGCAGGACTGCGAAGCGGAAACGGTGTTTGCGCTCAGCATGCGCTTCATTCGTGTGTCTGCTCTTGTTACCTGAGTCAGTACTGTGCAACACCTCGGCGGCAATTCTGGCAGTAGTGTTCAAAATACGTTCTTCGGCAGGCGAGGAGGGGGATAAAGAAGAGGGGGAAGAAGAAAATAAGCAATATGATCAGCCAGACTATACCTGATCCTGTTAATTTTGTCCGCTCAACAACGCGAATGCTGTGATTGCCACAGCGAGGACAGGTCAGAGCAGGAGGATGGTGGTAGTGGTGGATGACGTTTGTTGCAGGTTGAGGGAGTGAGTGGCTTGCAGGCTGGGTATCGGTGACTGGTCCGCGAAGGTGCCGGCAGCGTTCAAGCTCTTTTTGGTATTCCTCAAGTTCGGGGTTGATTTCGAGTATCTTTTCACACAGTGCAATGCGCTTGGCATATGCCTTGTCGGGCGTAGCATCCAGCTGAATGATGAAATCGTTGACAGACATGCCCTTATCCGTCATGCGGGCCAGGATCTGAAATTCTCTGTCCAGGCGAGCTACGGTACGATAACGTTCAACGAGTGCGTAGGCATCTCCGTATTGGTTCGTTTTCAGGGCAGACTGTATGGAGACGATGATGAGATCGCGCTCCTGCTGAAATTCATCCAGCAATTGGGATTTCCTGTACTCCCGCTCCAACTCGTCCGTATCGCACTTGCATTGCTGCGCACGCGGGTCATGCAGATCATCTTTGCCGTAAGATTGTTCATACCCGTCATCGTAAGCATTGTCGTGCGAATGACGAGAACGGGAAGGATCGTTTGCCATGGGAGTCACTTATTATCTGTCGGAAAGTTGTGCGGGTTTTGGATAGAGATTCGTAGTGTGAGGCACACTTTGCGCCATCCTATCCGATGGCGCGAATCCTTTCGAACCTAGAAATCCGTCCATAAAAACTGATTGGTGACCTCGTGGTGGAAGACGATTTCGCCGCGCTTGATGCGAGTTCCAAGCATTTTGGGAGAGCGATTGGCGATGGCGCATTTGAGCGAGAGGAACTTGGCATGCAGGTCGGCCCCAAGGAGGGTGAGCATGGATTCGGAGCATGCAAAGTCATTTATGGCGTCGTAGATATTTTCGGGCAGACGGTTGGCGTCGCAGTGCCGTGCTTCGGGAGATATTTTGGGGAAATCCTCCATCGCTATCCGCAGCATGGTGTAGACGAGGAGGTAAGGATTGGCATCGGGGGCTACGCTGCGCAGTTCGAGGCGCGAGGTTTTTTCGTTCCCCTTGGGGAGACGAATGATGGCGGTGCGATCGTTGGAGGCGACGCGAATGGCGTTGGGTGCTTCGAAGCTGGGGTCGAGGCGGCGGTAGCTGTTAACCGAGCTGTTGGCGATGAGGCAGAAATCGCGGGCGTGATAAAGCAGCTTATCAACGACGTTCCAGCCAAATTCTGACAGCAGACAGGGGCCATTGGCATCATACATCAGGTTTCTGCCGTCTTTCATGACTGACATGTTGGCGTGCATTCCCGAACCGTTAACCTTCGTGACGGGTTTTGGCAGGAAGGAGGCAGTCAGGCCGTTCATGGCGGCAATTTGCCGTGCCAGAAGCTTGTAGAGCTGAACCTGATCGCATCCCACCAGGGCCTCAGTACTGCGGTAGTTGAGCTCAAATTGAGAGGGGGCAACTTCGGGGTGATCTTTCTCGTTTTCGAAGCCAAGTGCGCGCTGCGCTTCGGCGAAGTGGTCGATGAAGAGCTTGAGCGGCGTGTTGGGCAGGGTATGGAAGTATCCGCCATCGGAAACATACTCAAACCCGCGATCTGCCTGAAAGCGTTGCTCGGCATCCGTGCCCTTGAACAGGAAACCCTCGACCTCGAAAGCGATGCGTGCTTCGTATCCCTTGTCGACCATTGCCCGGGAGTAGTACTTCAGGAGGCTTCGGGTATCGCCTGTGTGTGCCAGGCCGTTGCCGTCCTGCACCAACCCAAAAACCATGACCTTGCCAGGGCCAAAGATATCGCTGGGAAGCCAGCGAAAGCTTCCCCAGTCGATTTCGAGGCGCAAATCGCTTTCCCTCTGCTGCGCAAACCCGTGGATGGAAGATCCATCGAAGGTCAGGTTGTTGTAGGACTTCATGAGGTACTTTTTGTCATAGTCCAGCATGTGGAAGCGACCCTCAAGATCTGAGAAGCACAGGGTGACGGCTTTGAGCTGGTGCTCGTCATGCAGGTAGCGCAAATATTTTTCGCGCAAAACATCATCGGGGACGTGATTTTGGATCTCCGACTTGGCCTCCAGATTCAGCGCTTCGAGTTCGTCGTAGGGGATTTCTTTAAAATTCCTGATTTTGATCATCTTTATTTCCGAAGTTTTTTGTGGGGGAACTGCTCCCCCAAAGCGGGGGATGCCAGCGAAGCTGCCAGGGGGTTCCCACACCCCCTGCGATACTTCGTATCGCTTGTGGGTTGAGGGTTCAGCGCCTCATCATGATTCTATCAGCGCATGAAATAGTATGCCACACCCAGAATGGCGGCAATGATGAGTGCGATGATGAAGGTTTGTTTCAACGCAGAGGGGGAGGATGCGGGCTGTGGGTTTGGTTGTGTCGAACCAGGCTTTGGTGAGGATGGGTCTGTTGTGACGTTTTCTTCGGGGTCATTGTTTTGAAGGCTCCAAACATAACTCTCCAAAATAGGCCTGGCTTTTGTTCGGCTGGCCTCCGACATCTTGTCATAGAGTTCTCTGGTGACAGAGGGGGTCAGGAAATACAAATGGGTGCCGTGATTCTGCAGCAACCGTTCGAAGGCCTCAAGGCGATCTCCGATTTCCGCTTCTTCACATTCAGCCATGCAGGCATCGAAAGTTGCACAAGGGCAGCTTCGTAAGGCCTCTTTGAGCTGTATCAGATAGGTACGGCTATCATCCTGACAGGCCTGAAGCTTCAGAGCGAAAGTCACGTAATGCGTTGGCCATGGCTCAGGGAGGGCATCAACCAGCAAATTGACTTCTTGCCAATCACAGGCAAGGGCTGCGCGAATGGCACGGCTCACAGGCAACACGTAGTTGGCGTTTTTTGAAACCTCCAAACGCTGAAATTCTTCGTTAAGTACTTCAGTAAGATCAAAGTTCTCGTCTGCTTCCCAATAGCATGCTGTGCTAATCGCGTAGTACACCTCCCAGTCTTTTGCCAGAGCCTTGACCCGTGTTTCCCAATCGTTGGGCTGGTCAAACATATTCCACTGTTCTTCGCTCCAGGCTACCATGACAGACAGTTCAAGTTGTTGGGCGCTATTAAGCAGCCCCTCTAACAGCCACACAAGCCAGGCGTGAGAGCTGTCACATGATTCATACCTGGCCAGATCTTTTGCCAATTGCAAGGCCATGGGCCAATCTTCTGTGCCAAAGGCGTACTTTAGCCGAACCTCGCGGGCAATTTTCGAGTTGTCTTCTGCCAAAGCACGAACCTTGTCCTCACAGGTTTCGCGCATGCACTGAGGTGAGCAGGAGGGGTTTTCAAAACATGGATCGACCACTCGGATAGCCTCAAAAATGGGCCAAGTCGCCTCACACTCGGGCAGTTCCCCATCCGCCTCATACCGAAGTCGTGCTGTGCACAGTTCCCCGCCCTCTATTTCCGGGTGCTGCTCAAAGAATCGAATACAGCGCTCGTGGTAGAGATCGATCGGACCATTTTGATAGAGTGAATCACCCTCGACAAGGGCTGCCATCAATGCTTCAAAGCACTTCGCACGTTTTTTCTTCGCCTTTGAAGAGTCGCGCAAAAGGCCCAGCACGACCCAGGCGGCGTCATAGGCCGATTGTTCCATCAGGCCATCGGCAAGCCGCGACATGACGAGTGCTTCGACTTCGTCTGCCGGGGCTTCAATGTTGCCGATCTCTATCCAGCACATCAAAAGTGCTTCCCATTGTTCGTCCTTAAGCAGCTCGAAGTGCGGCAAAAAGCTGTACGATGCGCTGCCCAGTGCCTGGCGGAAAGCCTCATACTCTCCGTGCCGCAGATGGCGCGACATCGTTCTGATCTCGAATAAATCGTGTGCTGTTTCGGTCATGTTGTTCCTATATGCCAAGATAATCCCGAAAGTCAGATAAAAGCTGCACGTGGCTGTATTCAAGCTCGCGCACTTTTGTCAGCAGCTTAACGGGTTTGCGCGTGGATCCGCCGTAGGATACTTCGAAGTAGCCATATTGTATCAGCCTCGATATGGCGTTGGCGTAGGTTACCCGTGAACGGGATTCGGCGAGGATAATCGGCGCATGGGCGGTATCAGCTTTGGTTTGGTGCATGATGCGATCCAGCAGGGCGGATTCTGCAAGACTGCCTTCGAGGGTTTGGAAGGCTTCGAACACCGTCAGATAGCTCATCATGTGATGCGAAAAACACCGCGAGAGCTCGGCGATGGCAGAGGCGGCATTTGGAAGGACAGTGAGTGGTTCTGGTCTGTGACCGAAGTATTGTGTGAGGGGCAGGTCGAACGCGTCCTCTTCAGCCACATCCGCTTTATTGGTATTCTCCTCAAGCCAGAGGCGCAATTGGAATCGCTCGAAGGTTTCGTCGAACAGCGTCTGGGGAGATGATAAACTGAACTCGATGGCGAAGAGATCGACAATCTCAATGAAACGTGTTCTTACGTTTATCTCCGTTCTGTTTGTTTCGGGCAGCGTCATCAGCGCCATGGCGAAATAAATCTCGTCGATGATCGCGAAGAAAAGCGAGTTCTTGTAAAATGCCATCTGAAGCCTCCCCGAGCGGGCGACCTCAAGGGTAATGGGTTCAGTCGTATGAACCTGGCGGATGCACCCGTTCTTTTCGAAGAGTTTGATCGTCTTGAGGACAGGCTCGCGCAGCATCGTTGCGACAGACGCAATCTGCGAAGGGAAGAAGCTGGATGGCAAGTCGGGATCGGCTGGAACTTCGGCATCGGTAATCGCAGGCAGTGCGTGTATGGAGGCGCGATGCGCCGCCAGGCCAAGTTTCAGGACGGGGGATATGAGGGCATTTCGATCGACCAGGACTTTGAGAAAAAAAGCCGAGCTCAGCAGAAGTTCGTCGAGAGAGAGGGTGCTGCTTTGAGCATTTAAGAGAGCCACGCTCAACAGTGCGCTCGTTGTGATGGTCGAGGCGCGATTGATGTGTTGGATGATCTCCCTGGCCAGGACATCAATGTTGTGCGTGAAGGCGGCTTCGAGCGCATCTCCGGTGAGATTGCCTGGTGCTTTGAGCGCCGCATTGAAATCAATGGGATCGGCAAATGAGACGTAGATTTGACCGTATTTGCTGATGAGGAGTTTTGTCGTTCGGATGAGCCCCGTCACATTTTCCCGATGCTTTTTTCCACCTTCCTGTTCGTTTTTGTAGGCCATATCCTCAATGACTTTTTCGTAGGTGATGGCACAGGGGATGATTTTGACAGGCATATGCGGATTCGCCACGATGGACTGTGCGATCATGCGAAGGATGCCATATTTGGGCTGAAGCATTTGTCCTGTGCGGGAACGTCCTCCCTCAATAAAGAATTCCACGGGATAGCCCTCGGCTAAGACCTTGCCAATGTAGTGTTTCAGGCAAAGCGTGTAGAGCTTTTCGCCGCGAAAACTTCGCTTGATGAAAAAAGCCCCTCCCATGCGCAGGATCTTGCCAATTGGGAAAAAATTCAGATTCTCGCCGGCGGCGATGTGGGGAGGCAGGACCCCGTGCTGATACAGCAAGGCGCTGAGAACGAGGTAATCAACGTGGCTCCTGTGGCTTGGGATGAAGATCAGCCGGTGCGTTTTGGAAAGTTCGCGCAGGTCATTGAGTTTATCAAGGTCGACGTAGAGACCATCGTAGATGAGGCTCCACAAGGGGTTGAGGATGGTTGAGAGAAGTTTGCAGACAAGCAGGGAGAATCTGGCAGAGGATTTTTCAAGGATGGCGCGTGCCTCAAGTACGAGCGCTTCCTTGGGTTGTCCGGTTTCCTGGACGATGGGATAGAGCTCGTTAAGAAAGGATTCGCTTTCGACGATCTCGCGGATCAAAAGCTGGTGGGGTTTGACTTTGGGGCCATTCACCTGCTGATGCATGCGATCAATATCGTCGCTGAGCGCATGTCGCAGGGCTGTGCCCGAAGCGACGGCATTGGCTTCCAGCGGCAGGTGATGGATAATGCAGAGAGGGCGTCCGATTTTGAAAAATAGCCGGAAGGGGCCGAAGATCACCGACAGGGTGCGTCGCATGGCGCTTGGGCGCGTAGGCGTGCCATAGATTTCGTGCAGGAGGGTGCTCTTGTAATTCTCGGCCCGGCGCTCCCAGATAATGCCAACGGGCAAAAGGTGGACACGCAACTGGGGCGCAGAAGCGCAAAGCTGGCGAATCTCTTCGAGGATCTTTTCCGTGTGGGCCAGCTTCTGTTGCTCATTGCGGCCATACTGGTTGAGGAAGAGCAGAATCGGGCGATGATTTTGGACAGCCGCGAGGACAGGCTGGGTGTCATTTGGGGCGAGTCTGCGTTGGAAGAGCGTGCGAAGTCTGTGCCATAATGAGGCAAAGCGCTGTTTGCTTTTGCCATTGGAGATGCAGGCCAGAGGCATGCCCGTTTTCAGGCACAGGTAATTGAGGTAGAGGAAGTCGTGCTTGTTTTCGGTGTTGATAAGGTAGACGATGCTTTCGTCTTTGGGGATCGACAGGACATCCTGAACCTGAGAAGGTTCATAAGCAACGCGCGCATAGATCCATTGAAAAAAGAGGCGCACGATGAGGGAGAACCGACGCACCATGCCGGTTTTCGTCGTTGTGAGCGGTCCATGTTGGGAAGGGTGGGCCGTGGATGTGGCAAATGAAGGTGCGTCGCTTTTCATGTTTTAGGAAATTATTCGCCCCTACTCGTTTTTGGCGTAATGGGGGGCAGCCGCTTCGATGGCGTCGACGATTTGGACATAACCCGTGCAGCGGCACAGGTTATTGTTGATGGCCTTTCGGATGTCGTCGCGGCTGGGCTGCTGGTTTTGCATCAGGAGGGCGTGGCCGCTCAGCAGCATGCCGGGGATGCAGTAGCCGCATTGCACGGCGGCCTTGTCGAGGAAGGCTTGCTGGATGGGATGGAGGGTGTCGTTTTGGCTCAGTCCTTCGACGGTGAGGACGTTTTTGCCGGCGGCGTGTTTGAGCTGCCGGCGGCAGGCGCGCATGGGCTTGTCGTCGATGAGAACGACGCAGGCGCCGCATACGCCGACGTTACAGCCATTTTTCGTGCCTGTCAGATTGAGGTCTTCGCGCAGAAATTCGAGCAATGCTTCGTCCTGGCGAGCATCGTCGATGATGTGTTTTGTTCCGTTTATCGTGATTTCCATGGCGTATTCCTTGCGTGATGCTGCGTTTGGGGCTTAGCTCTGGGGCGTGACCGTGACAGGCAGAGATTGACAGCGCTGCCCAGTGGCATGGAAGACGGCGTTGGCGACGGCCGGTGCCATCAGTTCCAGGGCGGGTTCGCCGATACCCTTGGCGTGCGACTTGGAAAGGGGATCCGGATTCTCGACGATGGTGACGATGAAGTCGGGTACATCGGTGGCTTTGGGGATTTTGTACTTGCCAAGATTGAGGTTGGTGACTTTGCCGTTTTTAATGCCGAGATCTTCCATGGTGGCGTAGCCGTAGCCCTGAGCCATGCCGCCGTAGATTTGGCCCAGGACGAACGGCGGATTGACGGCTTTGCCGACGTCGTGCGTGGCAGCTGCGCTAAGGAGCCGGATTTTCCCGGTCTTGGGCTGAATGGCAATTTCGACGGCCTGGCAGCCATAGACCCAGGTAAAGTAGGCGTTGCCGTGTCCGGTTTCTTCGTCCCAGCTCACTTCGGGTGCCTGGAAAGTGGCCATGGCATAGGGGTGTTCCTGGCGCAGGAACATTGTCCAGACAGCTTCGTCCCAGGTGATGGTGTGATTCGGCCCGCAGAGGCCGTCGTTTTCGAAGCGAACCTCTTTGGGCTGGCACTTGAGGGATTCACTCAGGACGCGTGCCATTTGTTCTTTGAGCTTGTTGCAGGCCAGGACAATGGCACTGGTTCCCATGAGGGTGCCGCGGGAGGCGACGGTTGTACCGGAGTCGGGGATGCTTGAAGTCGAGGAGCGGCGATAGCGGATACGATCTTTGCAGACGCCAAGGCATTCGGCTGCCATCAGAATCATGGCAGCCTCTGAGCCCTGGCCATTTTCGTGGATGCCCGTTTCGATAAGTATCGACCCGTCGTACTGAGCGTTGATAATGGCTGCGCAGATATCAATGCCCTCGGCCCCCAGACTCATGCCGCGGTAGCTCATGGCCAGGCCCACTGCATAGTACTCGCCGGTCTCGTTCAGCACGCCATATGTGTTGCGTTTGCGCTTTTCGTAATAGTCGATTTTGGCAAGCGTCGTGTCGAGAACCTCTGCCATGCTGACCGTATGGCCATCGAGCTTTTGCTGGGTGATGGTCGTGCTGCCCTGTTTGACCATGTTGAGGCGGCGGAATTCGATTTCGTCCATGCCCAGCGTCTGGGCAGCCTTTTCGACCATCTGCTCGACGATGAAGTTCATCTGCGGCGAGCCGAAGCCGCGGAACGCACCGGTAAAGATATTGTTGGTGTGTACGCCGTAGGTGTCGCAATGGACATTGGGGACGCAATAGGGGCCGCAGCATTGCACGGTCGATCGCCAGGTTACCCACGGGGTGACGGAACAATAGGCGCCGCCATCGGCAAAAATGGTGACATCGCAGGCCTGGATGAGGCCGCTGCCGCTGAAGCCCATCTTGTAATAGACTTTGTAGGCGTGGCGTTTGTAGCTCTCGCGCATGGACCATTCGCGATCATAGGTGAGCTTGCAAGGACGATTCGTGAGCCTGGCGCAGAGCGCCGCACGGGCGGCAACCAGAGCTGCTGTGTCGTCCTTTCCCCCAAATCCCCCGCCCACAGCGATGGTGAAGACTTCGATGTTCGAAAAGGGCTCGCCCAGCAAACAGGCCGTGAAGCGCCGCGCCACGAATGGATGCTGCATTGAGCCGTAGATGCGGATGACACCGTCATCGTCCGGAACGGCAACGCTCGATTCCGGCTCGATATAGGCGTGCTCCTGATGCTGGGTTGTAAATATCTCTTCGAGCACAAAATCGCAGGATTTGAAGGCTTCCTGGGCATTGCCCGTACGAACCGCGTGATGGTTGATAAGGTTCGTGCCTTTGTCGGGATGGATGAGGAAGTTATCCTTATACCCTTCTTCCGGGTCGAAGATCGCCGGCAGGGGCTTGCAGTCAACTTTGACGCAGGCAGCGGCAGCCAGTGCCTGAGCGCGCGTCTGGGCGACAACCAGCGCCACGACGTCCCCATGCATGCGGATCCGATCGGAGGCCAAAATTTGATAGTCTTTCTGAATTTGCCCAAAATTCACTTTGCCGGGCACATCGCGATATGTGACCACGCGAACGACACCGGGCATGCGAGCTGCTTCATCGGTATGGATGGCCAAAACTTCGGCGCTCACCTCTTCCGTATAAACCGGCACAACGTGCAGCATCTCGTAGAATTTGTAGTCATCGGCATACTTTGCCTTGCCCGTGACCTTCGCCAACGCATCGTTTCGCCACGCGCTTGTGTTTTGCGTCATATCTCCTCCAAAGAAAGGCTATCTAAAGCTCGCCCCCCAGGTACTGCACCACACGCAAGCTTGTAGCACACCTTCTGGACAAACGGCAATAGGGCGCCTGTCTGGCAATCGGACGACCGGGGATGGTGGTAAACGGGCACCAGGGACGGTCGCCCCTACTGGGTTCGCATGACGTTTTTGTGGGGGCCGCGCCCCCTGCGCCGCTATCGCACTCGCCTTATCACTGACGGCAGGGTCGCGGCGTCGAAATGGTGCAGATTCCAGGAAGACCGACCACAACGACGCCGCTGACGACGGCAAAGCACATTTCGGCGAGCGCGATACGCGTCTACCCCCTGTGCGGGGCCTCAATCGCCGGCCCCGCAACGCCCCGCTGCCTCTGCTAGATCCCAAACAGTACGCGCTGCGCACTGCTTTGCTGGTAGGGTTTGGGGGCACCTGGCAGGGGGTGATGCATCAGGTAGCCGTCGACGAGCCGGCACAGGAAGTCGGCGTCTTCTGGGCTGTCGACGTAGTTCAGGGCTGATGTTTCGAGCACGTAGACGGGGCAGCGCGTCCAGGAAGCCCAAAGCTGGTAATACCGTTCTCTCAGGGCATCCAGATAGTCGGCTTCGATGACCTGTTCCGCTTCGATCGAGCGCCGCGCAATCCTGGACTGAATCTCGGACGTTGGTGCGTCGAGGAACAGGATAAAGTCCGGCGTTGATACGTGGTGGCTGAGAAGGGATGTGAAGCGGTTGTAGAGCTCCATCTCGTCGTCATTAAGGGTCTGCTCGGCAAAGAGCCGATCCTTATCAAAGAGATAGTCGGCAACCGTCAGGGAGTCGAATAAGTTCCTCTGGAGCAAATCAAGCTGTTGCTGGTAGCGGCTTGCGAGATAAAACATCTGCGTAGGGAACGCATAATGTTTGGGATCCGCATAGAAACTTGCCAAAAACGGGTTTATCTCGCAAGGCTCAAGCACGAGCTTTGCCTGCCGATCTCTCTGCAAAAGACGGCAAAGACTCGTTTTCCCCACGCCAATCAGACCTTCGATAACAACATACTTCGACAAGAGACACCTCTCTGCTTCTGTGTGAGGCAAAGCCCCATCGAAACAAAACCCCGGATGATTCACGGCAACGATGTGCAATGCTTTCATCCACGATGACACGACTTTCTGGCGCACCATAAACCACATTATACGTTGCACCAAATAGAATGATCTTCTGTAAAGCAGGCTAAGTTTCGAATAGTGCTCGTTGGTGTGATAAATTATCGAAAAATAAGAGGAATTTTTGATGTTAATTTTAATGATTTATGAAATGAAGGAATATTATTCTTGAAATTCCCTCAGGCGGCTGTCATTTTTTTCAGGCGGCTGGGACGCAGAATGGCGAAAGATGGCTTGCTGCGTTGTCGTGGATTGTGGTAGATTAAAGAAGTGGATTCTTATATTTTTGCGATAAGGAGCATGGCGATGTGTAAAGTTGGCGTTGGGCCGGCGATGCTGGTCTCGTTGTTTCTCCATTTCCTGCTCATTTCGGTCATTTTGTTTGCCACCGACCGCGTCGATGCACTTATGGTCGACCACATCATGACGTCAGCGCGCTTTGCCAGGGTCTTAACGCCGCTGGAAGCGGTTGAGGAGGAGGCGGAGGATGAGGGTGAGACAGTCCAAAGCTGGGGGTATTTTGAACATGTACGCCCTATAGGTGGGGATCAATCTATGCTCCTGACTCATCGATCAGGTAGTCGTCCCATTTACTATGCCTCAGACTGGATCAGCTTTGTATCTGTCATGACGGAGCTCAGTAGTGATTGGGAGACATGGGATTGGGCCAAAGTTCAGGAAGATTGGGACAGAAGGCATAATTGGCGCTGGACATGGTGGAAACATCGACCGCAAGTTATGCCATGTGCCAGGTGTATTTTTGACAGCCCGAGTAGAGAACCATCCTCCATAAAGCTTGCCATGCCGTTCGTAAAGCCCGGCAAGCCAGAAATCTCGGGCTCACTTGACAGGCGTCTGGTTCAGAGAGTTGTTCAGCAGCATCGTGCCGAACTTCGTGCCTGCTACGAGCGAGAGGCTGCCAAAGTTAAAGGACTCAGTGGCAAGGTTGACGTCAGCTGGATCGTTGCTGCCAATGGTTTAGTCATGAGTGTGGGTATCAACGAATCAACGATTGGGAATAAGAATGTCGAGAACTGTGTGGTAAACTCTATCAAACACTGGCGTTTTCCTGCACCTAAGGGTGGAGGCATGGTTCGAATTGCCTCGTATCCCTTCGTCTTTAGTGAACCACTCCGCCCTTCGGGCACCCCTCCAAAGGAGGGGAGTTTGAGGTGCATCTTTGCGATAAGCGATACTTGTGAATAGCGTATATGCTCAAAACAATAATGTTCGCGAAAAAAGTTAACACCTCTGGGGCGTTGCGGGGTGTCCCCGCAGAGGGGGTAGCCGCGTATCGGCCGTCAGGCCGATAGCGGCGCAGGGGGCGGCTGCCCCCGCAAATGTCTTGACAAATTGGCAAAAATGCGGTTTTTTGCGCCGAATTGCGCTTCTGCTTTTGAAGATGCATGGCGGCCCTGTAGCTCAGATGGATAGAGCTGGAGATTCCTAATCTCTGTAAGTCGCAGGTTCGACTCCTGCCAGGGTCATACGAATGGCATGGTGTGGCAAGCCGGGTGTTTGATTTTGTGTGGCTTGCCCAATCGTCATTTTTTAAATCGGGATGTTTGGCGATGGTGTCGTATGGCCCGGTAGCAAAGTACTATGACGATTTGATGTCTTCGGTAGACTACGACCTGTGGTTTTCGCACTATATGGGTTTGTTGTCGCTCAGTGCTCGCCCGATCGAGCGAGTTCTTGAGCTTGGGTGCGGCACGGGGAATTTTACCAGGCGTTTGCTGGCACACTTTAGTGTCGTGGCCGTGGATGCTTCCGAAGCCATGTTGTCTGAAGCCAGGGTGAAGTTTTCTGATTCCGACCGCGTTTCGTGGATTTGTGCCGATATGGCATGCTTTGTGGCCGATGGGGAATTTGATGCTGCCGTGGCCGCATTCGATGTCATGAATTACGTGCCGGATATCGCATCGCTGGAGGCTGTTTGCCGGTCTGTTGCGGCAAAAATTTGCCGGGGAGGGCGTTTTATCTTCGACGTCAATACCCAGGAAGCCTTTCAAAAGCGCCTGTTTGACGAGGATGTTACCGATTGTGCGAGGGACTATGCGCATGTCTGGCGTGGCCATTATGATCCCGATACGAGGATAGAGCGCGTGGAGATGCAGTTTTGTTGTGGGGAGGATCGATTTCGCGAAGTGCATGAACAACGTGCGCATACGCGCGAAGAGATTCGCCATGCATTGCAGGTGTCAGGTTTTGAGCGGATTTATTTTTTCGATGCCGCAATGATGACTGTGCCGTGCGATGCGTCGGATCGCTGGATTGTCTGTGCGACCAAACGATGAGGGCGTTTAGGGCGAACGGGGTAAGGTACGCGTCACAGGCTTATCGGAGGATTTTTTGGGTTTGTTGGTGTAGCTGGGGCGTTTTTTTTGTGCAGGCTTTTTCTTTGACGTGGCATTGGCGGGTTTTGTGGTTGTTTTGGGTTTTGCACCTGAACAATTCAGGCTCGTGTTGGGGAGGCCAATGTAGGGGGCGAGGTCTGCGCGGGTTTTTTGGGGTGTTTCCATGTCGATGTGGACATGTGGCGCAGTTTCCTGGATGGCCGTGGATCCCATGATGCCAAGGTGTTCGCCTGCTTCGAGGATGCTTCCTGGCTTAAGGTCGGGCCTGACGTCGGCCAGATGCATATACCGGATGGTGTATCCTGCCAGTTCTCCTTCAAGGACTTCTGTCGAGATGATGGTGCCGCTTCGCCATTTGCCGTAGTTGCGTGTGAATGGGTAGACAGCGCCATAGCCTGGAACAAAGATCAATCTGTCGTAGGTTTTCCCAGCTCTCTGTGTCGTGCCGGGCCGCATGTCGGGGCGGCCAAAATTCGCTGCATCTTCGCTCGCCCGGCCGATGAACGTGACGCGAGAGCGAGTGACGGCATTCACCACCGTGCCCATCCCCCCGTGAGGTTGCCCCACGGTGCCGATGTCCAATCCTCTGTGCCGGCAGCGATTGCCGTCATACAGGCGCATCAGATGGTCGTAGGGATAGGGTTGAACGAATCCTGGGGCTATTTCCAATCCGAGCTCGGATGTGCCTTGGGGTGATGGCCATGTTTCGAAGGGCATCGCTTTGTATCGTGCATCTTCTTCGCGAGTTTTTGGCGTTTTCGTGTCGGTCTTTGTATCGGCCGTTGCAGCGGGCTTTTTGGTGTTTGATGAAGCGGGTTTCTTGGTGTTTTGGGGCTTTTTGGTATTTTGGGGCGTCTTGCGGGAGGTATTTTTTGAGGTTGCTGGTGTGTTTTTCGATTCTTTTGGCGATTTATCTGGTGTGGAGTTTTGGGCAAACCCCTGCATGGGGAGCAGGAGACAGATGATCAACAGCGCGAAGCTGACCCCTGGCAGAGGTCTCAGGCGAAGTTTGTGTATCATGAGGTTCCTCTCATGGCATGCGAATGGCGTGGAGCCGTCGGAGCTGTCGGCTGCGTGCAGTATCATTCGCAACACCTGTCAGATAAAGGTAGGCAGATAACAGTGGTTCAGAGGCGAGGATATCGGTGTCGGAAAGTGCAAGCACGCGGTTGGCGAAATCAAGACGTTTGGCAGCTGCTCTGGCATCATTTCGGGTATTGTCGGCCAGTGCTCTGAGGATGAGATCATGTCGGCGAAGGGCTTTGGGCGTTTGTTCCAGGACTTCAAGTGCCAGGTCGACATACTCGTGTTTTGCCAGTGTGACGAACATGGGTACGAGAATGGTGTTCGAGTCAAAGCTTCTTGAGCGAGCCTTGCGGTAGTCGTTCATGGCCTGCTCAATGTCTCCTCGCTCGACACGAAGAATGGCGCGCCAGAGATAGGGGAGATAGGCGTGGGGATAGGCCTGGAGCGTTTGATCGATGAACTGTTCCAGCACATTCCAGGCCTGGCGACTGGCGAAGGCCTGCATAGCTTCTTCGTAGATCTCAAGCGGCCAGAGTGACAGGGAGGCTGCTTGTTGGTAGTGGGTTGCGGCCTGATGCAGGTCGCCTGTGTCGAGCGCCCGGCGTGCGGCCAGTTGCTGAGCATAGGCATGGTCAGCCTTTGTGAGAAAGTCTGGGATTTCTGCTTTTGCCTGGGTGAACTTCCCGGCAATCTGCATCCATAAAAAGGGTGCTGCACCTTCGGAGAGTACCCTGGCAATGGCGACTGCCTTGTCCGCATGATTCTCTTCGAGGTTCAGTGCGAGATCATCAAGCATCATGTTGACGGTATTTGGGCTATGCGCATGTCTTTGGCTGTGAATGTGCCGGCGCAGTTCGATGGGAGACAGGTGATGCAATCTGGCGGCTTCATGCCAGTATTCCGATATCTGCATCGCCATGTGAGAACCTTTTTCGAGGCTTATGATGGCATCATCGATCTGACTGCACTGCTCTGTAGTGGAGAGTGTTCCGCAGGGGGACTCAGATGGCAGGAGGACGCAGTGCTGTCCTTGTGCCACGGAGAGTTTTAGCCAAATCAGTTCCGAATCTGGCTGAATTTTGAGTGCATCGCGCAAGGCCTCCTGCGCTTCCCGGTTAAATTCGTAGCCGTATCTCAATGCGTGATCGGCAAATTGCAGCAGGAAGGTTAGTTTTTGCGGACGGGAATGAATGTTTTTTGTGAGGTGGCCGATAAGATCGGAATGGTTAGGGTTTGTACTGACGTGTTGAAGTGCCATCGAAATGACATTCCCAAAGGCGTGTGGAGGGGCATGATCAATCCAGTAGACAATCACGTCTTCTGGGATGGCGAGTATGACTTCTTTGGAGATCGGCATTGTCCACCGATCTGGTGAAGCTTTTCGAAGTGCGTCAGAAATATTGTCTGATTTGACGCCAAAGTTAGCCATGTGCCACGCAACTTCCAGGCGCCAGGTATCGGAGAGCATGGGCCAGACAGATGAGGCTGCCTCAATGCTCTCTTTATCGTAGCCATATTGTGCAAATGAGGCCAGTGCTTTGGGGATATCCTGGTCTGGCATGGCGCAGGTGTAGAAACACTGGAGTGCCTGCAGTGGGTTCTCCTGGCGAAGTGAAGTTTCGATGCGCTGGATGGCACGGACATCCAGGTCGGTGTGTGTGATGAGAGATTGTGCCTGTGGGATGAAGTCTGAATTTGAAGCGGCAAGTATTTCATATAATTGCTGATCAAAGGCACTGCGCCGCCGTTTCGTCATGTTGGCTCTGAGGGCGGACAGGGCCTCTTTGATGGAAGATGTGGCCTGTGGACAGGCGAGGAGGGCACTTGCCCAAAGCTCAGGCTGGGTTGTGCTGGGGAGGTAAAGGAGGGCCTCACAGGGGGATGGGCCGAGAAGCGCCTGGTTTGCCATTCTGGCGGCGACTTGTGAGCTGTGCCGGGGGGAGAAGCTGACATAACGCTGCATCGTCTGTTGGGTTACCGGCAGGCTGTTTACCTGCATATGGGCATCCTCGATACGAATGAGCGAATCGAGCGCCATTTCGAATTGCCCTTCGGCTTCGAACAATTCGATGGCGTCCATGGCGTTGAGCATGGCGCCTCGTTCGAGCAACGGTATCATGACTTCGGCAACAGGATGAGCGATGGCTTCGGCAAGGCGCATCCGAATGAGATCCATATCGCCGGAATCCATGGCGATTTTGAGGTTTTCCTGCTTGAGCCTTACGTTCATCTGGGCAGATTGATCGGATGGATACGCATGCATGTAATGCTGTATCAGATGCCTGGCTTCCGTCCAGTTTCCCATCGACTGATAGAGCGAAACCAGGTCGAAGAGCTGTGCATAATCTGAGCGGGACAATTGGTTGCGATACTCTCGCTGTCTGTGCTCATCCGACAGGGCAATCGCAAGCCTGAGGAGGATGTGGTTTGGAATGGTGCCAAAACGTCTGGCTTCTTCGTACCAGGTGAGTGCCTCCTGAGTTTGGCCATAGCGTTCGTAAGCCTGGGCAATCCATTCGAGGCGATGAAACTTGCCTCGCGCGGCTTGCAGCTGACTTTGCCAGAGACGTTGTGCCCCTTCATGTTCCGGCGCACGTTTGGACAGAGAAAACGACAAGTCCAAAACTTCGCGTGAATCAGGCCGAAGGATGGTGAGGTAAGTCAGATGCCGTACAGCATCATCCCAAAGGCCACGCTGGATGCAGGTTTGTGCCAGAATCTTTTGGATGTCCGCATTTCTTGGGTCCGATTGTTCCAATTGTTGGCGGTAGCGGGCGATTTGTGTTTCATCGTTTCGTTCTGCCGCCAAACGCACCAGTGACTGATAGGCCGCGATTCGCGCTTTCAAATCCCCCTTGGACAGCATTCGTGTCAGGGGGACCTGTGCCAGGTCGAGCCGTTGTTCACGCTCAAGCAAACTGAGCAGGTCGTCGATGTCTGTCTGCTGGTGAAAGGTGTCGATGATTTTCAGGGTGACTTTATCCTGGCAGCCAGAGCGCAGGCAGGCGCGGATATGGGCGAGTTTGGCGCCTTTGCCATAGCTGCGGGCATCCTGACTGCCAGTGAAGGCTTTAACGGCGAGGGCATCGTTGCGGATGCTTTCCAGAAAAATCCCCGTTCCGACACGAGCCTCTGCGGTTTGGATGTCGATGAGCCTGGCGTAGCCGGTGTGCATGTCTTCGCGCAGCGCTTTGCTTGCGGCAGGATCGATAGAAGCCAGGCGCTCGGATTCGTAATAGGCAGCTTCAAGCAGTGCCCTTAAAGATGCCTCTTCCAGCGCCGGGTTTTGGCTGTATTTGGCATGTTGCGCTAAGACCCAGGCGTAGCCCTCAGCGTTTTCGTTAAAGCGCACAAACTCATCGTACCCAAACCGAATGGCTTCGTATTTGTTCGGCCTGCTGTCAACGTAACGGGAAAAAGCATTGCCGGAACTTTCGGCATCTCTGCTGTGGAGATAAAGCCGACCCACGATGGCATGGACATCGGCGTCGTCTGGTGCCAGCGTTTGCCACGTTTTGGCGTAGGAAAGCGCCTGAGAAAATAATACGCGCTTCTGAAAAAAATCGACAACTGTGCGATAAGATGCCGGGCTGTTATCCCTCGAAATGGCGGCGTCAATGGCCATTTTTCCGGCTTCATGGTCGTCTTTGACATCGTAGTAATAGGCGGCCAGCACCATCTGTGCTGTTTGCGCCTGGTTTTCTGCACTCAGGAGAGGGGCCAGCGCTGCCAGAAACTGCTTTTCTGATGCACTGCTCGAAGAGAAGTATTGCACCACTTCCAAATGATCGATCAAGCCACTGTTCCGGCGCGACTCGAGCTTTTCATAGAGCAGATCGAACGCCTGTAAATTCGAAAGTGCCTGATAAAGCATCTCGCGCTCTGCTCTGTCGAGCTTGTCCCGGCTGTCCAGTGGCTCAAGAAATGCTCTGATCTGCTCCCATCCTGCATTTTTGTCGTAAAATACTCTGGCAAATCTGCGCCTCAATGCATCGGCTGCCTCTTCGTCTTCTGCTTCATTGAGCAACGATTCGGCCAGCCGATACATGCGCTGGAATTGTGACGTTTTGGCATAGAGCTCTATCAGTCTGAGGGCAAAATCCGTTTTTCTGTATCCAAGGGCCATGGCTCGCTCGCAGACTTCCATGGCGTCTGCATACATGCCCCTCGAATGGAAAAATGAAAATAATCGCTCAAAAACAGCCGTATCATCCAAATTCAAACGGCTCAGTTCCAGATCAATCTGGAATTTTTCCGCAAATGTCCCGCCCTTGTGGTTGCTGAAGTGCTGGAATACATCCATGACAAAGTCAGGATCTTGTCTGAAGTGTGTGCCGGTATAGGCTTGATAAGCCGCTTCCGCGCTCAAAGACTGCAAAACAAGTCTGAGACCTTCCACAATCTCGGTTTTGTCAGGCTCTGTGCTGGAGAAATAGAGAGGCAACAAAGCCAAAGCTTCATCCGTCTTTCCGCTGTTCGCCAGGGCGATGGCACGGGGCAGAAGCGAGGAGATGCTTTGAGAACGAGACAAAATTTTTGCTTCCGTTTCCCATTGGCTGAATTCGTTGCAGATCTGGGCCGCCATCTTAATTCGCCTCTCGCGTTCGGTCTCATCCTCTGCGCCATCCAAATACTCGAAGAGCTTTTGGGCCGCCTCTTCGTGGCGTTGTCCCTGATAGAGCAGTTTTGCCACAAGGTATTGGCGAGAAGCGGTTTCGCCGTAGGAAGACAGTACAGCGATGGCTGCTTCTGTCTGCCCGGCTTCTGCCAGTTTCAGAGCATACCGGACGATTTGTTCGGAACTGCGAGGGAGGTTTTCCCATTGCCCTTCGAATTGAGACAGGTAGAGGTAGCAGCCGAACGCCTGGGTGTGCGAATAAGCTTCGCGAAACAGCGAAACTTTTTCGGGGTCCCATGCTGGCGTAGTCTGCGCCAGGCGAGAGGCAACTTCACATACGTTTGACCAATCTCGTCTGGGTGCGTAGATACTCAGCATGAGTTCATCCAGTGCCCCGGAACCAGCCCCTATGGCGTTGGCATATTCGGCAATGCGAGTGGCATCGTGATAGCGCTCCTGCGATACGTAACGCCTGGCAATGAGAAGATAGGCATCGGCATTTTGGGGGTCTTTGGCCAACATTGCCGTGGCCTTCTGTTCAACGGAATCGGCACCGCTTTGGGTGCGCCATCCCGCATCAACCCCGCTGCAGGAGACGACCGAGAGAAACGCAAACCACGTGAAAAACTTTGGAGTGATACAGTTTAATCTCTGATAACGCATGAGGCAGTAGGGAATGCAGGCGCAAAATTCACCTGGAAGGGATGAGACAAGCCCATGATGCGACGAGTCTTTAAGGTCAGGAGCGCTTCTTCTTTTTGGGGTGCAAAACGAGCCCTCTCTCCGGCATATTCTGGATGAGTTCTTCCTGATAGCCCGGTTTAACCGTCGCATCGCCTGAGGTGATGGCATCGTTTTTCGACAGCACGGCGATGAACCGGTCGATCCGGCGCTGTACAGAATCCGTATATCGCTCGGCAAAATCAGAAATGCCACCTATACGCAGGGGTTCGATACAGGCTCTGAGTCGAAAGAAACAGCGGATTCGGATCCGCACCAGATCGAAATACCCCATCCTGGCAGGAAGATCAGAGGGGGACGTGAAAGAATCATTGGTTTGCGAAATCGTTGCCTGAGGTGACTCGATTTCCGGCAGATCGGGAGAGCCCTCATCAGTTTGCGAGGTCATTGCCTGAGGCAGTTCGTCTTGTGGCTGAGCAACAGTGAGATCGTTGTCAGGGTTTTCTTCAGGCGATTTCAAGCGTGCCGCTTCGATCTGCTGATCGAGCTGCTGTTCGAGTTGCGCGCACAGCATTTCGTCGGTTTTTGCCGAATGCATGGCGGCAAACGTTTCCGAAAGCAACGCCCGCGCCTGAACCCGCCAGGACTTCCCCAGGGCTTTTCCCCTGATGCGAAGTGCCTCGCTTAGTGCTTCAGCGCGCCTTTCGAGCGGATGACCAGACACAATTTAATCCTATTCGCCCAATACGGGAGTACCCCTGGCCGAACACAACGGCAAAAATTCGCCGACATTTGCCGGAAGAAGTGCCCCGTCAAGATCCGCCCCAAAGAGCATGTCGGGCGTAAGCTGGGTCTTAAGGAGTGTTGCCCTGGCCAGCGAAGCCGAACACAACCTCGCGCCAATCAGCATGGCGCCGGTCATGTCCGCATCCTCCAGCATTGCTGACGCCAGCGAAGCCTTATGAAGATTTGTTCCGGAGAGCAATACCCCGGAGAGATTGGCATTTGAAAAATCCGCCTCACATAAAAAAGCCTGCTCAATCGCGGCATTTCGGAGAGAGCAGTTTTGGAGGGAGACGTTCATGAAGAAAGCCTGCTTGGCACGGATGCCATCGAAGGTGGCAGGCGAGTGTGCGTAGGCATTGTTGAAAACAGCCTCGCTGAGCTGGCCGTCGGTGAAGTTGGCGCCGGAAAGAGTGGCCGCCGTAAAGGCTGCCCCCGTCGCGCGTACACCCTGAAACTGGGCATGACTTAAGTTCGCTTCCTTGAACTTGGCGCGGCTCATTTCGGCACGTGACAGCGTGGCATGCGACAGCGTGGCAAACGAAAAATCGGCCTCTGTCAGGGACGCCTCGCTGAAATCTGCGCTCGTCAGACGCGCTTTAAACCAGTTCGTCTTTTTGAAGGTGCCGTGTGCAGCCCGAAGCATGTCCGCATGGACATAAGAAAACGTCGCGAAATTTGCATTGGCATACTCAAACACCGACCCCACCAGGCGGGCATTGCGAAAATCTGCTCCCGACACATTGGCGCGCAAAAAATCGGCATTCTCCAGCAAACACTGGCTGAATCTGGCACCCTTGGCCGTTGCATCGCTAAAGCGTGTCCCGGTTAAGTCTGTGGACTGCAGATCGGAGCCCGTCAAATCCGCTTCGCTCAGATCTGCATTCGTCAGGATGGCCTCCCGAATGCAGGCATACTTCATTGAGACGCCAGAAAGGCGCACGCCGTCAAGGTTCGCTCGCTCAAGGTGCACGCGGTCAAAATTGACGCGGCGCAGATCCAGCCCGCGCAAGTCGATACCGCGCAAGTCCAAGCCATTTGAGATTTCACTTACCCCCGAAAAACCTACGAGAATTTTTGGCCAGTCGGCATCACCCGCCAAAAGGGCATCGACGACCTTTTGCCGTGTCTTTGAGCCTTCTCCCATCACCCAACGGTAGGTAGGATCCATGATTCACCTTCGCTTCGAAAGGGGTTCGATGCCCGTCACGCCACGGAGAACACCGCTCTAGCGTTAAATGCAAACACTATCAAGCGTCCCCAAAAAACGCCTTAGCCTGTATCACAAACCCGATCTTACTGCAAAGGAAACGATAGCATGCGACAAAGCAAAGCCTCTCAGACAAATTTCTGGCGAGGGTGCTTATTTTCCGTACACAAGCAGCAGGCGTTTCGTCTCAAAGCTGACGAACATTTTGTTGGGCGCCGGAAAACCGTCCACAATCCCCTGACCAAACTTCGCATGCGTGACGCGATCACCCAGCAAATAGTCGGCAGACTTCATGCTGTAGGGGCGCGGGGTGCGGTCGTTAGCCTTGACGTAAGGCTGAATCGCCTTTGTCGCACCGGATGTGGCCCGCTCCGTCGCAGGCTTTGGCATCGGACTGCCCTGGCGGGTGGAAGCCGCAATCGTCGATTTCGTGCTTTGCTTCAGCGTCATGCGCTCCGTTGCGATGGGGCGATACCTGTGATACCCCTGGCACGATTTGCATTGAACTTTGACGATCTTGCCATCGGCCACCGCCACCACCACATGCCAAGCCTCACCACACTTGCTGCAAACAGCCTCAATGTCTTTTGCAACCGCATCCTGACCAAATACCGGCAACATTTCCAAACACCTCCCGAAAAACGAAATACCCCAATTTCACCCGCCTCAAAGCGGGCCACTATCTTCGCCAATTCCGATGACGTTGACAAGGTAAAACTCTGTGGGGAAAGGCAGTAACAGGGCAGACACGCAGATTTGCCCCTGCGGCGTTTTGGAGGGGGCCGTTGCCCCCTACGCCGCTATCGGGCCGCATGCGGCCCGATACGCGTCTACCCCCTGTGCGGGGCTCATACGCCGCCCCGCAACGCCCGGCTTGGGGTCATAAATGTGAAGAACAACCGGGAACTTCGCGCGCCGCCCCGCAACGCCCGGCTTGGGGATTACTCTGTACGGGCGTAGCGTGCTACGCCCTTCGTCGTCGCCCCATACGGTAAGGGTGCATGCAAGCTCGGCTCTGCCTGATCATCCTTACTCATATATCGGTGGCAACGGACGACAAGCGTGCCATCTTCTTTCGCCATGAGCGTGGGGGACTACACGCTCAGTCAAACCGCTTGATCCACTTCAGAGTTTCTTCGATGTCGTCGAGTGAGTTAGAAACGGCCATATCATTGACTCTAAATAACCCGCCAGATTGATGATCATAGCCCTCGAAACGAACCGGTTTGGTAAACTGGGCGATCTTTCGGTAACACTCTGGAATAAACCCTTGCGCTGTATCCCCCAATTGCGGCACAGGGCCAGCCTGAATGACGACGCCACCCGCATAGGGATAAAGCGTGCAATCGGGTTCGAGCGCCTTTTTGGCGGCATCCAAACCGCCCAATTCGCTTAAGATTGTATCACCCAATACTGTTAACCAGTTGACGCATTTGATGCGGTTAAAAACACCTTCTGTCGAACTATTGAATTCGACCGACTGAATCAAATTCAATCCTGGGTGACGCTGCATTGTTGGGTAGGCATAGGGTTCTGCTGGCATGCCCGAGGATACAATGCAAAAACCCGCTTGCCCATGTGCCGGACGGATTTTTTGGCACCAATTGAGTACACCTTCGCGCAGCGCGTCGAAAAACAATCCGCCTTGTCCGTCGCCCACCTGCATATAGCAATAATGAGCAGATAATTCGTTGTGGATATCCGCAGAAACGCAAATATAACTCTCCCATGGCGCCACGCGGCCAGCACTGTCTGGAAAATCGGGATGCGTGTAGGGGGTAAACAGACGGTTGCAGTACATGACATCATCAGGCCAGTCGCCAATTTTGTCGCGCACCATTGCGAAGGGATTATCTTTTAGCTTAATGCATTTGCCATCAATGTGTTTCGGCGTAGCATAGCTGCAATGGCTGATATGGTCATGAAAGCGCCGGTAATAGTCATCCTGCAATTCCAACATATCAAGGCGCAGCTGTTGGCGCGGCCTGGGTTCGACATAGAGTTCTGCCCCCAATCCAAACATTGCCATGAGCGTGTCATTGAGGCGGCCAGTGATAGCCAGCCGGTCGATCAAGGCAGGATTATCCTGGATGGCGAGTAGCGCTTCTGGCGTTAGGATCATGGGGAATAACACATCACCTAACCTATGAACCCCAAATGGTTTGTGTCGATTCGTCTGGTCATTATTCATGATCGTTCCTCGGCAGCTGTTTCGGGGCAGTATCTCCCTGAAGACGAAGAATCGGATGCCGCGCCACAATGGCCTGAAGCGCAAAAAGAAGCACCTCACCCAGCACTTCACCCCATGAGAGCGAGCCTTCTGCCGTAAGCTGTTTTGTATTTGTACCTGAGAGGGCTTTGAGATCCTTCTCTGCCTTGGGAACTTGCACAGGCTCTGGCTTGCGTGCGGGCCGACGTTGTGCACACTGGCAGTAATCGTCCACATCAATGATTTGTAAATTGCGCCTGTCCCCAGTGTGTCTTTTGGCAGCATTTCTGTAATCACGAAGCGTTTGAGGATCCATGTTACCCTTGCCCGTGCGATCTTCTGGGAACTTGACTTCGATCATTTTAATGATTTTGCCCAGGGCATTGCGAAGAACGATGTCCGGGCGGCGGCTATTGGGGCGTATATAGTTGCTGGTAGGAACGTTCGGATCATGTTTGCTGCCGATCATGTTCCATCCGCTCGCGCGATCAAACGGCACCTCGCACCAGATTTGGGCGCCCGCTTTGGGATAACCGTTTTCATAATGCGCCGCTTTGATCATCTGGCAAAGGCAATGCTGATAGGTTTGTCCTGACTTAAGCGTCTGCTCCAAGCATTTACAGGCTGCCTGGCAGACCCATTCGACGAGCTCGTCCACACTCTGCTCGCCCTGATCTGCACACAGGTTTGAATCTTGATACAACCGCTCTTCGGTCGTCGGCGTTACCGTCAACTCAGTCGCGAGCAGACTGCCTGCGACAGCCTTTTGGGCAAGATCGTTTGCCTCATTTTCGAGTAAGACATGATCGTTAGTGGGCGCTTTTGCATTCGCGCCATCTTGTTGCGTTTGGGGTGATTTGCCCAACTGCTGTTGCAGACAGTGCACTTCTTCATGCCGCATGAACTTGTTGTCATGGCGCAGTTCCTCAGAGGCGATAAGAATCTTCGTGCCGCAGACGGCACAGCCTCGTTTTCCCTGCTTTGTGAGCGTTTTGTCTACTTCGACGGGAACATCGGCAATGCGCCCCACTTTGTGTGCTGCAGCGTCAGCAGCTTTTTGTCCCGGGCTTGTAGCAAGCTGCTGGACGGTCTGGTCGGCTTCTTCGGGATGCTGGGGCACAGCTTGCCCGACATCGGGCGAGGCAACGACAGGTGCAGAGGTCTGGGAAGCATCTTTGTCATGGGGCGGGCGACCACAGGTCGCCCCTATAGTTCCCTTCGGTGCCTTGCCTTCGGCAGCAGATTTACCATCCTTCTGGGTCTTGCTGCCAAGCGCTTCGCGCCGTTGGGCTTCGAGACCGCGTTCGGCGGCTTCGGCTGTTGTCTTGGTGTGAGCCTGATTTTTCTCAAAGGCTGATTGCTGTTTCGGATCTTTCTGGGTTGTCTTTTCCTGCATGGCAAACTCCAGAGTCTTGGTTTAAGCAATATTCATTTGCAATAATACCAACACTGTCACCTTAAAACGATGTAAATCGGGTCTTATCCAGAAATTTTCAACCTTTTTTCGCCTGCAAGGCCAGGGCTCCCGCAAAGTCGTTTAAGTAGAATATTTCCTCAGTTCTGGAATATAGATTTATAGTTCAGCTCCGCTGGGGTTGATAGAGAGGGGGGGGCGCTATCCGCCGGTTGCGCTTCGCTCCACCGGCGGTTATTCACGTCATCGCACCTCCGGCGCTCCAACGAACGAAATAACACAGCAATATCAATATACTTTGATTTTGCGGGAGCCCTGCCTCAAAGAGGGGACAGCGGGGCGTTGCGGGGCCGGCGATTGAGGCCCCGCACGGGGGTAGACGCGTATCGGCCGTAGGGGCGGATGGCAATCCGCCAGCCTACGTGCCGATAGCGGCGCAGGGGGCTTGGCCCCCTTCAGGCATTATTGCCGTGCAGTAGCAGTGATTTGGGCGCTTTGGGTGCGGTCTATTTCGAGGCAGAAGGCGCGGAAATCGGCGTAATCTTCGGTCGAGATGCGTTGTGGCCGGATGTCGATGATTTCCTGAATTGTGAGGGTTTGGCCCTGAGCGGTGACGCGTCGTTCGTAGCGGCCAAAGCGCGTGTCTAGGGTGGTGTTTTGCGTGGGGTTGAAGCTGTAGTGTTCTGGTGCTTGGAATGTGAGGGTGCGGCGAACGATGATGCTGTCCTGGAGGATGAGCGGGGTTTTGCGCGTTGACAGCGGTGCAAGGCGCGAGGTGAGGGCGTAGGCGAAGCTCTGTGTTTGGATTTGGAGATTATTGTTGGAGGTGGTTGCGAAACTGGCGACATCAAAGCTGTAGGCGATATGGAGGGGTTTGGAGCGTTGGTCGAGGTTTTCGTGTGTGAAGCTGTTGAGCTGGATGCGGCCGTAGCTTCTGGCGAGGCTTCGTTCGACCACCTGTTTGAGCAGGGGTTCGTCATTTTTTGTGCGCATGACGATGTTTCGCATTTGCATGGCGCGTTCGCTCTGGAGTTTTTCCGTGCCTTTGCCCTGGGCACTTCCGTCCGGGTTGATGTCGAAGGCGATTTCGATGTTCGAAACAATGGCATCGAAACTGTCGACGCGGGAAACAAAGGGTGAGCGGTCGGGGTTGAGTGGGATGACGGTCAGTCCCTGGACATCCGGGGAAAGGAAGTCAAATGGGGTGAAGTCTTCGGAGGGATCGGCGTAGGCAGGGCCCGTTTCGGTCATGACGACGAGAACCGGTACGTGATACTTGAGGAAGGACTGTATGGGCCAGGTCATGTTCTCTGGGGCAGAGATGTGACGCAAAAGGGCCATGTCGTTTGGAATGCCGTCGGCGTCGTAGAGTGCTTTGAGGGCGGACATGCGGGAGCCTGTCTGGCGCGTGATCGTATGTGAGGCCGATATGCCGAAATAATCATTGTCGGTATCGTCGATGGCGTCGATGACGGCATAGTAGATCTGCTCTGCGCGCTGGCGGGTAGTTTGAGACTGGCTTCGCGGGATGGTCTCTAAAAACCTGTCTACGTAGAGGCTTGGCTGGACTTTGGCGGCGACCTGGTGCGCCATGAGCCGTTGGATATGGTGCCAGTCGTAGTTGTGCAGGTATTGAATGTTGGCGACGAGATCGTCGATGGGCGGGCCGCTGGGTTCCGGGATAAAGGGCTGCGTATTCAGGGCCGTTGTCTGACAGCGTATGCGATTGTTGAGGGTGACACACTGGGGGGTGACATCGATCTCGGGGGTTGAGTTCAGGATGGTCGTGACTTTCCAGGTTTTGGGATATTCGAAGATATACTCTGAGCGGACAATGGGGGTCTGGTTTTCCCCGAAGAAAAAGCGCATATCGGAGAAGCGTGAAGGTTCTATGGGAAAACCCGGCGTTTTGAAGGTGAGGTATTCGACTTCGACGAAGTCACCGACTTCGAGATCCGGTGCGGAGATGGAGCTTTTGAAGTCGATGAGTTCCGGCTCGACGACATCATAGGATCCCTGCTTGACGGTGCGAAGGGCGAGGACGGCGGCATTTGTGGGGAGATAGACCTCGCCGACGCTGTTTTTTCCATCTTTGTTGATGACGCGTGATGGTGTG
>Ga0209737_10000164_pt1 | contig 59401 bp, 52 predicted proteins | sample TergutCu122P3_FD_187284 | JGI IMG/M metagenome (GOLD analysis project Ga0209737, IMG submission 187284) | Cubitermes ugandensis P3 segment gut microbial communities from Kakamega Forest, Kenya - Cu122 P3 (SPAdes) (version 2) | ecosystem: Host-associated > Arthropoda: Insects > Digestive system... | reverse complement strand
CCTGAACCTCATCGCCTACTTCCTTAATCGTTACTATTATACGCGAATCCTCTGTCGCAACGCAGTGCCCCAAATTGTTATTGTAACAAGCAGGCTGTGCTTTTGTACTAATGTTTAAACCCACAAAACAAATCGTGAGCAACAAATTTGTAAAAAATAAAAACTTCTTCATCATAGTTGTCTGTTTTTTTAATATTAATATTCTCATAATTTTCAATTTTGGTTTATTGTTGCACTATAATTTTGGTTAACAACTCTCTTCCACTTTTGGTATTTACTCTAATCAAGTAGGCACCCTCAGCTACATTAAGCTTTAATTCTGTGATAGTTTGAGTTAAACTATGTTTGGACACCTCCTTACCCGTTACATCTAAAATATGGGCAGTAGCGCCTTGCTCTACTTCGGAAGGAATCTCAAGAGACAAATACAAAATACTGCCCCTTATGTATGGATTAGGATATACGGATAATGAATAATGCAAGGAAATATCCTCAGGAATACCCAACAACTGCATTACTTTAAAATCAACAGATTGATTGCCACATCCATTCGTAATATTTACGGTATAAGTACCCTCTTTGGAAGTATTAAAAATGTCGGAATAGAAAAATTGGGTAGCCCCCTCTATTTGAACACCTTCAAAATACCATTGGTAACCGGTAGCGCCGGTAGCCTCTACAAACATCACAAACTCTTCACCCTCTTTTATCAAAAGATCAGCCTCAGAAGTAAGAACAATAACAGGTGAACCGGAAACTGCAAGAGAAAAACTATACTCTTTCTCGCAACCCTCTTCGCTAACAAATAGTGTAGCTACATAATGACCCGGCGCTACGCCATAAGGAACAGAAATCTCTATTTGAGAAGCAGGTAAAGTTTCATAGTTGCCCATATTCAAAAAACCCGCTTCTACACCGGCTGCATCAAATACAATCCTGTAAGTAGCGTTTTCTGTGTAGTTGTCGTAAGTTAACTGTATGTTGGATGCGGTATTACATACCGAAAATTCTGTGTCGTGCAACACCAAAGGCTGCTCGTTGCAAAGCGTGGGAGTAAAAGAAACTTGGCTACCAAGTGATGGGTAGGATTGTGAAGTTTGGAACTTATAAGTCATGAACGCCTGTGCATAATAGGTCGCATCTATGTCAAGACCCCTTAATGTCTCATACATCTCAACACGCGTGCCGTTAGCTGTATTCTCTGTGGTTACAATATAAAAGAGATTGTCGCCTAAGGTAAAAACACCATTAGTTATAGCAGGAAAATCATATTCCACGCCTTCGGCCTTTAGCTTTTGGGAATAATCATCAATACTTAATACAATATTCGATTGGCTGTAAATAAAACCGGTGCTCAAAATATTGTCCCAGTCTAAAAGTTGCAAAGGGTCGGTTTGTCTTGACAATTTCTCAGCATCGGCCAAACCGTTTAAGATAACGCGGCTACCAAGAACCATAGGAACACCCGTCTCAATTGTAGCCGGACAACGGCGCGTAAACATTTGGGGATAAACATTAACTGCAGGAGGCGCATCAACACCCACCTGACGCACAGAAACTACCTTGTTAAACTCATTCCGTTGTATAGGTGGAGTGAGTGTATTATAGTAGGTAAAAGTATTCTCTGACAACGCTTGACCGGGAAGCTTCCTGAAAAAAAGTTTGAAAACCTGCAAAATCTCTCCATCAGACAACGTAAAACCGGAAGAGGAAAGATGGTCGCCACTAACGGTAATAGAAGTAGTCTTTATGGGAGATGCAGCTTTAACATTACCCGTTGCTACTCCGCGCCAATGCTCAACATGAGGCAAAGAAGGATTGAGCCAAAAATAATTGCCCATACTTGTAGTTGTGGTTAAATTGAGAAGAATATCCATACCTCCTGAACCCATTATGGGTACAACTACTTCAGAATCGTAATACAAACTTACTGTTAAAACGCCCAAATGAAGATACCCAATAGCGAGACCCTCAATGTGAACCTCGTCGCCAACTTCTTTAATGGTTGTTACTATGCGGGCATTGCTGTTGGCTACATAAGAATACCCGTGATAATACTCAGAATAGTCCTGAGCATTCAGTGGACTACCAAAGCCCACAAAAAGTAGCATACATAAGAAGCTACTAAACAACGTGATTTGTCTTTTCATATTTGGTTGGTTTTATATTATAGTTGTATTAGATAATTATAAAATTGTTGAGACGTTGCATACAACGTCTCAACAATAATTTAAACATTAATAATCAATTCCCAATTCATCAAGCCATTCTTGAGTCTCCACATAGTGATAGTATTGGAAATTTAAAGAATAGTTTTCATTTACTAATCCCAACAACAAGGCATTGATTTCGCCAATACCGTATAAGTCCACATTAGGATTATAAACTGCTGAGCCTATTGCATTAGAAAGTACTGACCTATCAAATCCATTGATCCAGAAGTCTTCATACACATCACCGGGAATAAGTTCTCTGTGACCCAAATACTGAAGATTGTCAATTTGTTCTACAACATTTATCTTTGCCCATCTGGTCATGAATCCCGCTCTCTTTATTTCTAACATATAGGTTCCCGGAGTAACCTCTTTGATCACAAACAAACCGGCAGTCATACCTTCTACTATTTCAGGACTCTCATTCGGCCCTAAAATAGGTGAGTTTGAGGGTTGGGTTGGCTTTTGCAAAGCACTCCAATTGATGGGCAACCCAAAGTTATCGAACATTCCTATCATACCCGGTTTTTGTGGAGTTCCCTCCGCAAAGATGGTACCATCGTAATAGAAGGCAACAGTATCATAAACAGCCGGACCATAAATCAATTCTTCATAAAATAAATCGGAATTGCTTGTAGCTGGAACATGCTTTAGACTTACTGTTATGGGGAACAATGCGTTAAAGTCATCTATTGGAACTCCTCCATCAACCCAATGAACGAACGGGAATACCGTACCACGAAGTTCAACGCAGATATTTACAGTAATATTTACCGGTAATCTTTCGGCGGAAGTACATCCTGTGCCTTCAAATAGAGCACGAACATAAATCGTGATATTACTCTCTGCCACAATCGGCAAAATAATCGTGTTGCCCCAAGCATCTTCATACACTACGCCATCGGCGCTTCCAAAAGTAACAAGACTCAATAAGAATGTTTCATCAATATCATGTCCGGCACATATTTGAGGAACAACACCTGATAATATAGGAGCGTTCGGGCGTGGATTAACCGTAAAGACAACAGGCAATATATCTACAAAATTTCCTTCGCACTCTATGAGACCCGCAAACGCCCTTACATAAAAGGTGTGATACGAGGCCGTTGCCGTAACAAAGGCAGGGAAAGGAACTGTACAAGACGGGTCAGTAAACACTTTAAATGTTATGTCTGTTCCCGCCGGTTGCAACAACGCTAAAATGTCGCTTTCATAAATGTTCTCCCCAACACATACTGCCACAGGTTCGTCAACAATTAATTCCGGCTTCTGAATATCATCGTAGATTCTTATCGTAACTTTTAAGTTAATGATACCACAATCTCCAAAAATATTAAACAGGTAGTATGTTTCTCCATCAACCAAGGGTGTGGTTAAGTCGGTAATCTCATTTTCCATCTCAGCATCGGCGAACCATTTTATAATGCCCCATCCATAAGTAGGAATTACAATGTCGGCTATGGTAGCCGCCTCACAAAACTCTTGTATTTCCGTAATATAATCCGGGTCTTCCGGTTCAATCTCAATAACCACGGGGCGTAATTCCGACTCACAATCCGTTGCCACAATCAACTTAGCGTAGTAAGTAGTTGTTTCTAATTTATGGTCGGAGGGCAATAATTCTATTCCCAACGCATCCGCATACCAAACAATCGACTCAGGATGGTAGCCGCCTGTATTGATACTAAAGATTACGGCTCCCTCGCAGAAGTATTGCGGAGACGGAATAGCAGGAGCGGGAACTACATCAATAAATATTACTTCTACCGGCGTGCGCACTTCGCTTTCACAAGTGCCTTGAACATGCGCCGCATAATACGTTTCTCCATGTGCAATCGGGTCGGTAGCATTTAGTTCTCCCCCCAATTCGTCATACCATTTTACGGTTACAGAAATAGGTAAATTAATATCTTCTAAAGAATAAGTACCGCTTTCGCAGAAATATTGGGGAGAAATTATGTAAATAGGCTCAATTTGGTCAACAAAAGCAACATGTACTTGCGAGGGTAAACTTTCGCAGCCATCCACTATTTGAATAACCCAATAGGTGGTTTCATCTTCAAGTAATGTATTTAGCGGCAAAAACGTTGTCAATTCTTCATCTGCAAACCATTGAATATTTAATCCTTGTACATAAATATCTTGCAACGTTAATCCTCCGGTTGCACATACTTTGAATTGTGAATTTACCACAGGTGGGAACATCGGCTGACAGCATTCATCATCTTCACCAAGCCTTAAATAATAAGCCTCTGATACTATGGAACAGTCGGCATCAATAATCACTTCTACGTAATAATTACCGGCGTTGGGATAATCTACAGTTAGCGTAGGTTGTGTTTCGCCTACAAGAAGTTGAGCGCCATAATACCATTGGTAAGTTGCACCTGCAAATTCTTCTTCATTAAGTATATATAATTCTACAGTTCTTTTTTCACATAAAACGGCATCGTCTGTAGCGGCAATAATAGGTTGTTCAACATCAATACTATTTTCACTCTCTTTAACAAAGTAACCGGTAATCATAGAACAATCCTCAACTATGACTTCTACATAATACCAACCGCCTTCATTTATGATATAATTGGGTAAAGTTTCTCCTACAAGTTTTTCAGTTCCAAAATACCATTGGTAGGTAGCATCAGGTGGATACTCATTGTAGTTATTTATCCACAACATGATATTACCCCCCACGCACAACTCTTCGTTAGTGGCCGAAATTGCAGGTGCCTCGTAATCGAAAATACCTCCTGCTTCTACTTGAATAGTAGAGGATTGCACAAAGCAATCGCCCTCGGTTATTATTACAAAGTAATGGCCGGCTTCAGTAGCTATATAAGTAGGCATCGTTTCACCACTTAAAACTATTGTACCCATCATTCCTACCGAATACCACTGATAGGTTGGGTTTCAATGTGATGTTGTATTAGCTACATACAACATCACATTGGCATCATCGCAAAGATCATTATTGTTGGTGGCGTAAACTTCAGGTGTAGCGAGTGTAGCTTCTGTAATAAAACTAATTTTGTTTCCCAGCACAGGGTAATCACTCGACGTTTGAAAGTTATACACTAAAAACGGATATGCAGAGTATTGTGTTTCAGGAGTAAGACCCGTAATGGGTGCACTCATATTTATAATGGGGTATGTTGCTGTACTAAATTCTACTACTTTAAAAGTTTGTCCACCTACGGTAAAGGTATTGCCGTGTGAAAGATTTGACAAAGCAAAAGGATATAAAGTACCATTAATAAAAATGGAATCGTTCACGTATTCTTTTATATATACATTAGTATTATTTATGCAGTAAATAAAACCGGCTTTTTTAATGTTATCCCAATCTAATCCTTTGCCTCCAATAATTGGCTCAATTCCAGTATTAGCAATTTTGGCCACTGCTTCTAAAGTAGCTGTTGCACTACAAACAAGGGTGGCGGGTTGACTTTCAATGACGGCAGGTACACGACGGGTAAAAACATTGTCGTTTACATAAACTGCAATAGAAGGTTCTCCTTCGCTACGAACATACGTTGAGCCGCTTACAACTTCATTATGCAAAAATGGAGGTGCAACTCTATGGTAATATTGAAAAGTAGTATTGGTAATAGCCGTTTCCGGTGCAATTTTCTTAAAGAATATTGAGAACATCCACACCATTTCCCCTTCTTCATTTTCTAAAACATCTTCCTCTTCCACTTGCCCGCAACGAATATAGGTCCAGTACTGGTCTCCGCCCATTATTTGCGGATTAATTTGTCCGGTTGATCCATCTTTCCAATTGTTAGGGCTTCCGGGCAGCTCTGGATTAATACTAAGATAATTTCCCAATTCTGTTAGAGAATTAAGGTTAGTACTTATGGCACTTCCGCCCGGACCATCAATAGGATACACCTTCGTATGGTCGTACTTTAAACTAAGAGTAGCTGCACCAAGTTTAATATACCCAATTACAGCACATTGAACTTGAACTACATCGTTTACCTCTTCTTTTATGGTGGCTACTACGCGAGAACCGGAGGTCGCAAAGATACCATTAATATTATCTTCATAGCAGGTTGTCGCGACAAACTCCGAACACACGCGCTGTGCATTCGCTGAGTATCCGACGCATCCCAAAAAGAAGAAAAATAAAGCTGCGATTTGTAAAACTCTTTTCATTATTTGTTTTTATTGTTTACTTTGGTGAGTATGATTGTTATTTTTTATTTCATAATTCCGTAAAAAAAAGAGTAAATTTAGTATTCGTTTAGAGCCCTTTTTCAAATCTATTTCACAGTAAATTACATCCATATTCGTTTATCTTTATATAAGTCAGATAGGTTATTTTTTAGCTGTATTAGATTGTCTTTCAAGAACATTACTTAAGGAAGATTCCTCATAGTATTCGTTAGCACATTTAATACAACAATATAACCATCTGGGCAGCAAAGATATTTTTAAAAAAATACAAAAAATTGCATTTTCCCGCCTTTATAAAAAACAGAAACTCCTGCCCTCACAAAATAACCTATTAATACATTGTGTTACTGATAAATAATAAAAAAAACAGAAACACGAATCGTTTTAAGTGGGTTAAAAAAAGATATAATCATATTAATAAGTGATACAATCTTCTTTGCGCTTCCCCATCCTCAAAAAACACACTTACAAAAAAGATGCCGCTGTGCAGGTGAGTGTCTTTTTAAAAAAACACAAGTCTCTTATATTCAAAAACAAAAATTATCAACGATATTTTGTTAATTCTTTTAAGGCAAAAAAACAACTGTTTATTAAGTAAAGTTTATTTTAGCCACTGCAAATAGACGCTTCGATGCTACTGTAAATTATTTGATTTTCAGTTTTTTAAAACAAACTCTTCCTACTATTTCTACACAAATGCTCGAAATATCTTTTTGCAAGGATTATTAGTTTGTTGATATTGAAACATTTAGAATTATGAGTAGCGAGATTACATTTTTATCATTTGAGGAGCCTCCTGTTTTAGAAAAAAAAGAAAAAAATGAACCCAAAAAAATCTCTCTTGAAAACATCTTAGAAGTACGTGAAGCGAACTTGGAAACTCTTACTTCACAAATTACTTCTGCGCCCCAATCTGAACAATTAGAAAAAATAGGCATTGTTGATGCACCGGGAAAAACTTACACGAAAAAGGAGATTTTTGATGATGTTGTTGATTATTTTGATGGCGATGAGCTTGCCGCTGGTGTTTGGATTGACAAATATTCTTTAAAAAACGACAAAGGGGAGCTGATGGAACGCACTCCCGATGATATGCACCGCAGATTAGCGCGGGAATTTGCCCGTATTGAGAAAAAGTACGCAAACCCATTACCTGAAGAAAAGATTTATGAACTTTTCCATAAATTCACTTATATAATCCCGCAAGGAAGTCCAATGGCCGGTATTGGAAACACATACCAAGTTGCTTCCTTATCGAATTGTTTTGTAATTGGGAATGACGGCCGCTCAGACTCTTACGGTGGAATTATGAAAATGGACGAAGAGCAGGTGCAACTAATGAAACGCAGAGGCGGCGTAGGACACGATCTCTCTCATATTCGCCCTGCCGGAAGCCATGTGAAAAATTGCGCTCTAACCTCCACCGGCGTTGTGCCGTTTATGGAACGGTACTCTAACTCAACCCGCGAAGTGGCGCAAGATGGCCGCCGTGGCGCGCTCATGCTCTCCATCTCAATTAAACACCCCGACGCAGAACATTTTATTGACGCAAAGCTAACCGAAGGAAAAATTACAGGCGCAAATGTTTCTGTAAAAGTTGACAATAGCTTCATGGAAGCCGTGAAAGCAGGAAAACCATACATACAACAATATCCCATAGATTCAAATAATCCTAAGTTTCAAAAAACAATTGACCCTAAACAATTGTGGAATAAAATTATACACAATGCGTGGAAATCAGCAGAGCCCGGAATCTTATTCTGGGATACCATCCGTCGCGAAGCCGTTCCCGATTGCTATGAAGACGAAGGATTCGCAACCGTATCTACCAACCCCTGCGGAGAAATCCCTCTATGTCCCTACGACAGTTGTCGGCTGATAGCACTAAACTTGTATAGCTATGTAAATAACCCGTTTACTGAGCAAGCTACCTTCGATATGACGCTATTTAAAGAACATGTAGGATATGCCCAACGCCTAATGGATGATATTATTGACCTTGAAATAGAAAAAATTGACCAGATTTTAGAAAAAATTGAAAGCGACCCCGAATCTGATGATGTAAAACGTGTAGAAACAGAGCTTTGGAAAAAAATAAAACGTCAAACTCTTAAAGGAAGACGTACCGGCTTGGGTATTACTGCGGAGGGCGATATGCTGGCAGCATTGAATATTCGTTATGGCTCCGACCATGGCATCGCTTTTTCTACAGAAGTACACAAACAATTAGCATTAGCAGCTTACCGCTCTTCTATAAACATGGCGAGAGAGCGTGGCGCATTCCCCGTTTACAGTAGCATGAAAGAAGCAGCAAACCCCTTTATCTTGAGAATTAAAGATGCAGATGAAAGACTTTACGAAGATATGGTTAAATTCGGAAGAAGAAATATTGCCCTGCTAACCATCGCCCCAACAGGAAGTGTAAGTATTTGCACACAAACTACTTCCGGAATTGAACCCGCTTTCAAAGTGGCTTACACCAGAAAACGCAAAGTGAATCCCAACGACCTGAACAACCGTCAAACCACACGCGACCAAAATGGCGATTTCTGGGAAGAATACCACGTCTTTCATCCTAAATTCTTTGTGTTTGCAGAAACTTTAGGCATAACTAAAAAACAACTCTACACCATGAGTAAGGAGGAAGTCATTGAAATTTTTGAAAAATCGCCTTACTATAAATCAACAGCGGCAGATACCGACTACTTAAAAAAAGTTGAACTGCAAGGAAATGTGCAAAAATGGGTGGACCATTCTATCTCCGTTACCATTAACTTACCGGAAGACACTACGCAAGAAACGGTGGGTGCTTTGTATGTAAAAGCATGGGAGTCTGGATGTAAAGGAATGACCGTATATCGCGAAGGCTCAAGAAGTGGTGTGTTAGTGGACAATACCGAAAAAGAAAAAAAGAAACAGGAAAAACCACTGCAAGATACTCAAAACTTGAAACGTCCAAAAGAGTTGCAAGCTGAGATTGTTAGATTTAAAAATGATAACGAAGACTGGGTGGCTTTCATTGGCGCAAAAAATGGAAGACCCTACGAGATTTTTACAGGAAAAGCGGAAGACGACAGATTTCCGCTCCCGAAAACACTAACAAAGGGCTTTATTATTAAAAACAAAATGCCGGATGGAAAAAAGCAGTACGACTTTATGTATTATGACGCTGATGGCTACGAAGTAATTCTTCGCGGTTTGTCTCGATGCTTTAATCCTGAATTTTGGAACTATGCAAAAATGATATCCGCTTTATTACGCCACGACATTCCGGTAGAAAGCGTTGTTAATATCATTGAAGGGCTTAATTTTCGCGAAGAAACGATTAACTCGTGGAAAAACGGGGTCATAAGGGCATTGAAGAGTTTTATTGCAGACGGCACAAAAGCAAAAGGACAGATTTGCCCCGGTTGCAATGAAAGAGATACAATGGAGTTTAAAGAAGGGTGCTTGACTTGTGTGGCTTGCTCTTACTCAAAATGTGGATAAACTTTGAAAATTTGTAGTAAATCATGGGCGTTTTCGCTGTTTTTAATTGTATTAATGCTTCTGAATTAGCATATTATGGGCTACACGCGCTGCAACACCGCGGACAAGAAGGATGTGGTATCTGTACTACAAATAGCTCTGATTTTTATAGAGAAAGAGGAGAAGGATTGGTCATTGAAATTTTTAACGAAAAAAAATTATCAAAACTTAAAGGAGATTGTGCGATTGGTCATGTGCGATATTCTTCGGTGGGTGGCGGTTTAGAAAATGTACAACCCTTTCTGTTTCGACATCATACTGGCGACTTCTCTTTAGCGCTCAATGGGAATCTAATCAACCGCAACCCACTCAGACGCTCGTTAGAAAAGCAAGGAAGTATTTTTCAATCATCGTCGGATGCAGAAATTTTGGCGCATCTGATGAAAATGAACAAAAGAAAAAACCGCATCGAAGCCATTAAAGAAACACTTGCCAGTATAGACGGAGCCTATGCTTTTCTTATCCAAACAAGAGATACCTTATATGTTTGCAGAGATAGAAACGGTTTAAAGCCGCTATCTTTAGGGAAACTCAACGGCGGTTACATCATCTCAAGCGAAACTTGCGCTTTTGAAGCAATTGGCGCTGCCTTTATTAGAGACATAGCACCCGGCGAAATGCTGATTTTAGAAAAAGGGAAAGAACCCCAAAGTATTTTCTTTGCTGAAAACTCATCACATAAAATGTGTGCTATGGAAATCATCTACTTTGCCCGACCCGATAGCGAAATTGAAGGATTTAATGTGCACACTTTCCGGAAAAATTGTGGAAAATACTTAGCCCAACTCGCTCCCATTGATGCCGACTTGGTAGTTGGAGTGCCCGACTCATCAATCTCAGGAGCTATCGGGTATGCAGAAGAAAGCGGAATCCCTTACGAAATTGGGTTGATAAAAAACAAATATATTGGACGTACTTTTATTCAACCTTCACAAGAACTAAGAGAAAAGGGAGTACGGCTAAAACTGAGCCCCGTAAGGTCGCTCATCTCCGGAAAAAAGGTAGTTTTATTAGACGATTCTATCGTACGCGGAACCACTTGCAAAAGAATTGTAAGAATGTTGAAAGATGCCGGAGCTAAAGAAGTGCACGTGCGTATTTGCTGCCCACCTATGACTCACCCTTGCTACTACGGGGTAGATACATCCACTCACAACGAACTGATAAGCTCAAAACTTAGCGTAGAAGAGGTAAGGCAAACCATTGAAGCTGATACACTTTTTTATCTTCCAAAAGAATATTTGCTTAAAGCAGGAAATAGAAAAGAACTATGTTTGGCTTGCTATAATGGAGAGTACCCTACAAGACTATATAAATAGTCGCTCCTTATGAATAGATTTTCGGCGTAACATTGTTGAGTAAAGAAATTATAATACTTTTGTCGCAATTTTTGAAAGATTTTTCAGAAAGCTTTAACGGACTTCGGCTTTTTGTAAAATCAAAATATTAAAAAAAATTATTCGGAGTCCCCTAATGCCAATACCTTTAATCGAATGAAAAAAAAACTATTTTTTGCGCTCATTGCGCTGGCTTTTACCACTTTTTCTTGTACAATGAAAAACAATGAACTAACTTCAGGCATTAATTTTGCCAATTTAGACACAACCGTTAGCCCTGCTGACGACTTTTTCCGTTATGCCTGCGGCGGATGGATGGACAAAAATCCGTTGACCGGAGAGTATGCCCGCTATGGCAGTTTCGACAAACTTGCCGAAGACAACAAAGAACAACTGAAAGTATTAATTACTTCAATTGCGAAACGCAAACATGAAAAAAATTCTGAAAAACAGAAAATTGGAGATTTATACAACTTAGGGATGGATACAAAAACCATTGAAAAACAAGGGGCTACTCCATTGCAAGCAGAACTGAAAACAATTATTGACATAGACTCTAAAGAGCAACTCCCTAATATAATGGCAGATATGCGTTTGGCAGGCAGAACCCCATTTTTTGCCATTTTTGGAGAAGCCGACCCTTCAAACAGTAGTATGAATGTTGCATGGATTTGGCAAACCGGACTCGGCATCGGCGATAGAGACTACTATTTGGAAGAGGCTACAGCGCCCATCCGTGAAGCCTATCTTACTTTTTTAGAAAAAATGTTTGAACTTTCCGGATACGCAGAAATGACCGGTATGAAAGGCAACGAAAAGCAATTGGCACAAGAGGTGTTGAATTTGGAAACCGAAATGGCAAAAATATTTATGGAGAAAGAAAAACTTCGCGACCCCGATAATACTAATAACCCCAAATCAATAGCCGAGTTGCAAGCATTACTCCCCAATTTTTCTTTTGAAAAATATTTTACCTCTTTGAAATTAAACAGCTTAGATAAAGTAATTGTGGGGCAGGTTGCCTACATACAGGGATTAAATAATATTTTAAATGATACTGAATTAGAAACTATTAAAGCCTATTTAGCATGGAATATAATGAACGATGCAGCGCCGTTTTTGAGTGATGCTCTTGTGGACGCTCAATTCGATTTCTATGGCAAAACGTTATCCGGAAAAGAAGAAAACCAACCCCGCTGGAAACGTGTGGTAAGTGTAGTAGATGGCTCGCTTGGCGAAGTAGTAGGTAAAATGTATGTAGAAAAACATTTCCCCGCAGAAGCAAAAGAGAGAATGTTGCACTTAGTGCAAAATCTTAAGTTAGCAATGAAAGATAGAATCAACAATCTAACATGGATGTCGAACGAAACGAAAGAAAAAGCGATTGACAAATTAGGGACCATGCTCATCAAAATAGGCTATCCGGACACGTGGAGAGATTATTCGGCATTGGAAATTGACCCAAAATTAAGTTACTATGAAAATGTGCAACGTGCCAGCCGTTTTGAGAATGAATACCAGCTAAGTAAAATTGGAAAACCCGTTGACCCAACTATTTGGCTAATGACCCCGCAAACCGTTAACGCTTACTACAACCCAACTACCAACGAGATTTGTTTCCCCGCGGGCATTTTACAACCACCGTTTTTTGATATGAACGCAGATGATGCTGTGAATTATGGCGCCATCGGTATGGTTATCGGGCACGAGATTACGCATGGTTTCGACGACCAAGGAAGAAAATACGACAAAGTTGGGAATGTAACTAATTGGTGGACAGAGGAAGACGGGGTTAACTTTAACGAACGCTCTCAAATTCTGGTTGAACACTACAATCAAATAGAGGTACTCCCCGGCTTGTTTGCCAACGGAACCTATACTTTGGGAGAAAATATTGCCGACAATGGCGGATTAAACGTTTCATTTTTAGCGCTACAAAAAGCTAAGCAAGAAGGAACGATTAAAGAATTGATGGATGGATTTACCGCAGAACAACGGTTTTTCATAGCCTACGCAAACGTATGGGCAGGAAATATTCGCGATGAAGAGATTATACGCAGAACTAAAGAGGGCGTACACTCACTTTCCAGGTGGAGAGTAAACGGAGCGCTTCCACATATTGATGAATTTATTGAGGCATTTAACATAAAAGAAGGTGATGGAATGTGGTTAGCCCCGGAAAAGCGGGCGAGTATTTGGTAATCAAATAATTGTGTTTTTAATTTAGCAAGAGTATTATGATCTACTTAGACAACTCGGCAACTACCTTTCCAAAGCCCGATTCCATGTACGAGTTTATGTGCGAGTTTTATAAAAAACACGGCGTAAACCCGGGCAGGTCGGGTTTCGATGCCGCTATAGAAACAGAAGAAGTTGTACAGAAAACGCGCAAATTACTTACCGCACTTTTTGGCGGAACAGATTATAACAGACTCACATTCAGCTATAATGCCAGCGACTCTTTGAACTTAATCATTCAAGGGCTGGCTGAACCGGATGCCCATGTAATCTCAACGATGTTGGAACACAACTCCGTCTTGCGCCCACTCTATTGTCTGAAAGAGGAAGGAAAATTACAAGATGTTACGTATTTGCCCTTCGATAAAGACGGATATGTGGCCCCAGAAGATTTTAGAAGGGCTATTCGTCCTAATACTAAATTTGTAGTGTGTACACACTGTTCTAATGTACTGGGAACGATTCAACCCTTGCACGAAATTGGGAAAATTTGTAAAGAACATGGGCTTATTTTTGTTGTGGATGGAAGTCAGGGTGCGGGTGCAACGAAAGTGGATATACAAGCCGATAATATTGATGTTTATATTTTTACCGGACACAAATGCTTGATGGGTCCTACGGGTATAGGAGGTTCTTATGTACGGGAAGGAGTACACATCAAACACACGCGCTATGCAGGCACCGGCGTTCGTTCTGCCTACCCGAAACACTTGGAGGAGTACCCCTACCGTTTGGAGTATGGGACACTAAACTTAGTGGGAGTTGCCGGTCTCTATGCCGGGGTTTCATGGATATTGGAAAAAGGAATCGAAAAAATTCACGAAGAGGAGATGAAGTTATGGGAAAAACTGAGAAAAGGGATAGAACCTATCAAAGGAATTACCACTTATTGTGCTAATTTTCCTGAAAACAGAAACCCTGTATTGTGTTTCAATGTTAATGGTTTTGAAGCAGCCGATGTAGGGCTTATGCTCGACGTTGACTACGAGATTGCCTGCCGCACCGGACTACAATGTGCTCCAAAAGTTCACGAGCATATTGGAACGCTACCCCTGCACGGAACTGTACGACTAAGCATTGGCCCTTTCAACACAGAAGCCGACATTGATGCCGCCATTATTGCTGTGAGAGAAATTGCAGCTATAAAAAATTAATAACCTAAACTCCGTTTAGGAAACTATAAATTTTTCATTGATTTCAATGCTTTTGCCAATTGGTCGGGACAAGAGGTTGGTTTATCCTTGCAGGTAATGCCTTCTAACTTGTCTATGGCAGTATCTATGTGCATTCCTTCTATCAAACGTGCAACGCCTTGCGTGTTTCCTGCACAACCTTTTGTAAATATTACACTTCGAATAGTGTCGCTTTCAACAACAATATCAATTTGTTGTGCACAAACACCCTCAGGAATAAACGTAATCTCTTTTGTAATCATCTTTTTTTCAATTAGTTCATTATTTACACTCTTTGGTTTATTACAACTAAATAAGCAGAAAGAGGCTAAAACAAACAAGATAACAGTTAATTTTTTCATATCACTATTAGTATCTTCTTGGTGGGCGGCGGTCATTTCTGTCGCGGCTGTCGCGGCTATCACGTCTGTCGCGGTAGTCGCGTCTCTCCTGCCTTGGAGGTCTTGCCGGTCTTGCAGGTGGCTCTACCCAATCTTCCGGTTTTGGTAATAGTACTCTGTGTGAAAGTTTATATTTACCTTTGTCATCAATTGCAACGAGTTTTACTTTAATTTCATCACCCTCTTTCAGTACATCGGAAACATTTTCAATGCGCTTGTATGCAATTTCCGATACGTGAAGTAATCCTTCAACGTTGGGCAAAAACTCAACAAATGCGCCAAAGGTTTGAATTCCTTTCACTACACCGTCATATACCTCTCCTATTTCTGGTGCAGTAGATAGCGCCTTAATTCTTTCAATAGCACGCGAAATGTCATCCAAATTAGCAGCAGCTACATCAACGATACCTACGCCATCTTTTTCTTCAATATTTATTACGGTATTGGTTTCGCGCTGTAATTCCTGAATAACTTTTCCGGCAGTACCAATAACCGCACCAATATAATCTTTTGGAATAATAATTTGCACAATACGCGGTACAAACGATTTGTAGTCTTCACGTGGCTCCGCCATCGCTTCATTCATTTTTTCTAATATATGCAAACGACCTTTTCGTGCCTGTTCTAACGCTTCTGCCATAATTTCGGAAGACAATCCGTTGATTTTAATATCCATTTGGCATGCAGTAATTCCGTCTTTAGTGCCGCAAACTTTAAAATCCATGTCGCCTAAATGATCTTCGTCGCCTAATATATCGGAGAGGATAGCATATTTTCCGGTTTTTTCATCGGTAATTAATCCCATAGCAATTCCTGAAACCGGTTTTTTAATTTTCACCCCACCATCCATAAGTGCTAATGTTCCTGCGCAAACTGTTGCCATAGAAGAACTTCCATTCGATTCTAAAATATCGGAAACCATACGAACTGTATAAGGAAAATCGGTGCTTTCGAAAGGAATCATTGATTTCAACGCTCTGTGTGCCAAATTTCCGTGTCCAATTTCGCGGCGTCCCGCACTCATAATTCGTTTTACCTCTCCAACAGAAAACGGTGGAAAGTTATAATGTAATATAAAACGGCTGGAGCCTTCAATTACAGCACCGTCAATGGTTTGTTCATCTAATTTTGTTCCTAACGTACAAGTGGTTAGCGACTGTGTTTCTCCTCTTGTAAAAACGGCTGAACCATGAACCGAAGGTAAATAGTTGGTTTCAATCCATATAGGACGTATTTGGTCTAAGGCGCGTCCATCTAAGCGTGTTCTATCGTGTAAAATCATATTGCGCATTGCATCATATTCTACCTCATGGTAATAGCGCTTTACCAAAGGTTTCTTTTCTTCGCGCTCTTCTTCGGGAATCGTTTCTAAAAACTCATTAAAGATGGCTTCAAAAGCATCACCTCTTTCATGCTTGGTGGTTTGCGCTTTGGCGATAGCATATACCTTATCGTAAGTAGCTTTACGAACCTGTTCGCGCAACTCATCGTCGCTGTTTTCATGACAATACTCGCGTTTCGGGTTCGCTTTCTCAACCATAGCGGCAAGTTCCAATTGCACCTGACACTGTATTTTAATAGCTTTGTGGGCAAAGTTGAGTGCAGCCACCATGTCGGCTTCCGAAATCTCTTTCATTTCACCCTCCACCATCATAATGTTTTCCATAGATGCAGCAACAATCATATCAATATCAGAATTTTGCATCTCTTCTACGGTAGGATTAATTACAAATTTTCCGTCAATTCTACCTACACGTACTTCAGAAATGGGCCCCAAAAACGGAATGTCTGAAACCGATAGCGCCGATGATGCAGCCAAGCAAGCCAAAGCATCAGGAAGGTTGTTTTTGTCGCCCGAAATGAGGGTAACTAATACCTGTGTTTCTGCATGAAAGTCGCTTGGAAAAAGAGGGCGAAGCGCTCTGTCCACTAAGCGTGCAATCAAAATTTCGTACTCCGAAGGTCTTCCTTCTCGTTTAAAAAAGCCACCCGGAAATCGCCCTACTGCCGCATATTTTTCTTGATATTCCACTTGTAGTGGCATAAAATCTACATTTTCCGCTGCTTCTTTTTTACAGCACACTGTTGCCAAAAGCATAGTGTCGCCCATTCTAACAACAACCGAGCCGTCGGCTTGTTTGGCTAATTTTCCCGTTTCAATGGTAACTTCTCTTCCGTCACCTAAATCAAATTTTTTTGTAATTCCAATCATATTTTTAATCCTGATAAATGAGTAAACGTTGTTTCATCAATGTTCTATAATAGTGATTATTAATGAAAAAAAGGCATTTTCCATACGAAATGCCTTTCTTGAGGTTTTATTTTGCGTTTTATTATTTTCTTAATCCTAACTTTTTTATAATGTTTCTGTAACGTTCTATATCTTCCCTTTTTAGGTATTCTAACATTTTTCTACGTTTTCCTACTAAATTAATCAGCGAACGTTTGGTGGACAAATCTTTTTTATTTTTTTTTAAATGTTCGGTTAAGTGTTTAATTCTGTGTGTGAATAGTGCCACTTGGCTTTCCGCAGAGCCGGTGTCTGTTGCGTTTGTTCCGTATTCAGCAAAAATTTGTTGTTTAACTTCCGGGGTCAAATACATAATCTCTTCTTCTTTATTAATAAATTTTCTTTTTTCAAATGGGTCGGCAAAAATATAAAAATTTTAATATAAAAAGAACAATCTGGTTTTTTTAAAACAGACTCAATAACTACTCATCCATTGAGAAAAATTGCACGATTCCGTACGTTTCTCCTCTTATGCTTTTTTTCTGATGCTGCCGGGAGATTCGTTAAACATTTTTTTACAGAAGCTATTAAAGTGTGAGGGTGATGAGAAGCCAAACTCATAACCCAGCTCTGCAAAAGTTTTTGTACTACAATTAATTTCGTGATAAACTGCCTGTGCGCGTTGCACTTGAAGCCATTGAAAAGGAGGCATCCCAAAAACTTTTACAAATCGTTTTTCAAACCCAGTAAGACTATAGTGCATCTTTTTTGCTAAATCTTGAACAGTAGTATTGTGGTCATAATATTTCATTACATGTAACGAAAATTCAAGGTCGTCGCTCAATATTGAAGCAAAAAATGCTTTTAATTCCTCCATCGGGTAATAATACCTAAGCAAAAACAAAAGCTCTTGCAATTTAATTTTCAAAAGATAGCCACAATAAAGTCCACTACTTAAAACCTTCAATAATTGTGCGAAATACTCCCGAATAACGTCATTAGCATACAAAAAGTGCATTTCATCTACATTGTTTCTTTTCTCTTTCAATTTTTTTTCTCTGTTCAACATTTCAAACGAGAAATGGTCGCAAAAGCCAAGGTCAATATCTAAACGGAAAATGAACAAAGTAACATCTTCGAGTATGTGAATGGTGTATTTTTTTTTAACAGGAATCATGACGATAGCATTTTCTTTTGCTTGCTTTTGGGTTTGTCCAAAAGAGTAGTTGAGTGCGCCTTTATATACAACCACCATCTCATTAGAAGTAGTAACTATTTGATGGGTTGTGCCTTTTTCAAAATGCTTAATCTCAATCAAAGGAAGGTCTTTAAATTTGCTGTAGGTAAAACAGCCAAGGTGTACCTGAATTTCGGAATCCGGAACTTTCATAATTTTTTTTCAATTGGTTGTTAGGACTTCAAATGAACTCACAAAAGTTATTGTAGTCTTCCAAAATGCCGAAGTCCCTCAAAGCCTATTGAAAAACTTACAAAAACTGCGACAAAAATATCAAAAAATATTAAAAAAGCGCCTTTATTATAGAAAAAATGAAGGATTATGCCTTTTTTCTTATATCTCCGGGGGTGCTATTAAAAACTTTTCTGCAAAAGCTATTGAAATGAGACGGTGAAGAAAACCCGAATTCATCACTCAACTCAGCCATTGATTTTGTACTGCACGTAAGTTCGTGATATATTGCCTGGGCGCGTTGTGTACGCATCCAATGCGAAGGAGAAACCTTGAAAACTCTCTTAAATCGCTTTTCAAATCCTGTTAAGCTGTAGTGTGTTTTTTTTGCTAAACCTTCAACAGTTAGCGTGGGCTTGTAATGCCTCATGATAAACATCGAAAAATCAAGGTCATCAGTTAGAATTTGATAAAAAAATGACTTCAAACTCTGCAAAGGATAATAGTACCTGAGCAAGAATAACATCCCTTTTACTTTTAGTTCTAATAAATACCCGCAATAAAGCCCATCTTCAAGAATTCTAATTAATATTCCGGCGTAATCAGCAATAATACTATTAGCTTGTAGTACATAGAACAGGTCTTCTCCTTGTTTTTTCTTATTTCGAAGGTCTTCTGCTTTTTCTCTGTGTAACATTTCGAAAGAAAAATGGTCGCAAAAATTTAAATCAATATCCAGTCGAAAAATAACCAAGGTAGTGTCTTCGGTTACCTCTAAGGTATAAGATTTATTTATCGGCAGCAAAATAATAGCTCCTTCTGCAATTGTTTTTTTTCTTATTTTTCCTTGCGAAAAGGTCAAAGAACCCTTGTGAATTATTATGATTTCATTGCTTAAAGCCAAAATTTGATGTGAAGTTTCTTTTTCGTAATGTATGATTTCAATAAGGGGTGCCTCTTTATATTTACTGTAGTTAAAACAGTCAAGGTGCACATGTATTTCGCTATTCGGTACTTTAATCATAATTTTTGTGCTGAGTATAAATGTAAAAAATTGTTAACCAAGAAAATAGATATTCTCCACTCTAAAGAGCAAATATAGTATCATTTTCTAACACCATTGTTGTATAAAAGTGCCAAATTATTCAATTTTTCCGCCAAAATTTCGAAGATGGATAACTTCTGTATGCATTAAAGAAACATACGAAATAGGCTTTCCTTCCAATAACCATTTCTTTTCATAAAATGTTTGAATTTCTGTTAGAATAGATGTTTCATTTTGGGCATAAATATTTTCAATTTTTTCAACTACTTTCCATTTTTCAAATTCTTCTGTTTCAATAACATAATGATAAAGTTCTCGGCTGTCTGTTTTTAGATGGATGACCCCTTTTTTACTAATAAACTTATTGTATTTTGAAAAAAAATTGGGAGAGATGAGTCGGCGGCGCTCTTTTCTCAATTGCGGGTCGGGAAAAGTAATCCAAATTTCTTGCACTTCGTTTTCATCAAAGTAGTATTCAGTATCTTCTATTTTAATACGCAGGAACCCTACATTTGCAAGTTTTTTTTCAATTCCGTCTTTGCATCCGCGCCAAATTCTTGCTCCTTTTCTATCAATGCCAATATAGTTTTTTTCGGGGAATTGTTGTGCCATTCCTATTGTGTATTCTCCGCGCCCGCAGCCCAGTTCTAAAACTATGGGATGGTTGTTATTAAAATAGTTTAAATGCCATTTTCCTTTCAAAAAAAAACGCTCATTTCGGGCATCGAAATCATTGTGTTGAAACAGATTTTCAAATGTTTCATTTTCGGCAAATCGTTTGAGTTTATTTTTTCCCATTTTTTTACTTTCTCGTCGCTTCTTTTCGCAAAGAAAACCTAACTACAAAAGGGAATAGTATTAAAATCTATCTTCTTCCCGGTCTCGGGGGGCCGGACGGGCGCGGAGCATTCGGACGTGGAGGTCCCGGAGGGCCTTTCTTGCCTGATAGTGCAAGAATTTCGGCTTTTCCTATCTCTTCGGGTACAAGTTCCAATTTAGGATGACCAACAAAAGTACCTACAGAAATACCACAGCGTATGTAATACTCTTTGCCGGGCTCAATCTTAATGGGAAGCTCAACTCTTACCTCAGTGCTTGCCCACAAAGTAATAACCCCTTCCTCATAGATATCAAAAGACTGCTTCCATTTATTCTTTACACGACAAATAGATTTGTCATTTACATACAAGTCGTACTCAACTAACGCACCGGTGTGGCTATTACGGCGATAAATGTGTAAAACAGCTGGCACAGCACTCGCTTGAGAATAAGATACATTTCCTTTTTCTTCAAGGGTATTAAACAACTCTCTCGTGCCATTTTCGTAGTTTATGGCAAAAACTCCGGCTTTGGGAATGACAATTGAGGGGCCATCTAAATAGTCAAATCTTTTGTATTTAATCTCTGTTAAAGAGATTTCGGTTACTTTTGCTTTTATTTCATCACCGTTTTTTAGTGTGATTACATCTTGGGCGTTAGCAAAAAAAATGCCTGCCAAAATAAAGATTAGGATACTTAAAATTTTCACTTTCATAAAAAAAAAATTGATTAATAAATTGCGCGAAAATAAAATTTTTTATTATTCCCTTAAATCCGCAACTATTTTTTTAGATGTATTAACAAAGCGTTGTAAATATTATATTTTCAACGCTTTTGCTATTTAAAAAATCTCACTTATCTTTGTGGTGTTGAACAATAAAACGGTGAATTTTAGATAGGTATGGCTAAATTACCTCTTTTTCTTAAAGGGGTTAGGAGGAGACGGAGGCATGGGAGGGCCTTTTTTGTTTTGTTGTTTGGGCTCAGAAACACTTGATTGCTCTTTGTGTGGGACAATTTTTTCGTGTGGGACAATTTTTTCTGTCCGCTGCTTTTCCTCTTGTTTAGGTACTTCTTTTTTTACTGCTTGGGTCTTGCTATTTTCCTTTTCTATTGAAAGTTCTTTTAGAAATTGATTAATATCCAATTCTATATCATTTTTGAATATTACCTGAATGTCATCAATTAATATTTCTTGTGTTTTGTTTTGAGCAATATAAGACAGTATTTTTTCTGTTTTTAATTCAATTTTTTGCACATTTTGAATTGATTTCCCCTCCTTAGGTAAAATGGTATACTGAGAAAAACTGATACTATAACAAAGTATTGTAAAGATAAATATAAAAAAACACTGTTTCATAACTACTTGCATTTAACGTTACACTTACTCGGTCCTTTAAATTGATTGGTAATCACATCTAAAATCTCTGTCATTCCACATCTTGCTTTACAAAATTCCTCAACTCCCATTGACTTACTACAATCAATGATTGAAAGGATGTAGGCATCCGTTATTTGCTTTTCATAAGGCTTGTACTCGGAATTAAGAAGTGGTTCTTCTCTATCAGCATATTTTATATACTGTCTATCAGATAATTGCAAATATTTGAACGGTTTTCTATCTTTCTTTAGACTTGTTATTTCAAAATAAACCTTAGTATCCTTGGAATAATTATCTTTTGACATATTTATCATCCTTTTTTCATGGTAAAATGAAAATCCTTGACTAAATAATATATTTTTTAAGAAATATTTCCCTCCCTTTTTGATAAAATCCCCTGTAAATGAAACCATATTATTTTTTTCATCTGATAGTTCCATTTTAACATTTCTCCCCAAATATCCTTTAGGAATGTAAAATTTAAAGGACTGTGTTGTAAACTCATCTCTGAACAATACTGCCAAATTTTCCAATTTCCGCTGATTTTCGTCTATTATAATTACCCTATCCATTTTCTCATCAAATTTTTTCTTTTTATCGTTATCGCCAGATAAATATTTAATCTTGGTTTTAATATCTTCTTGTGTCCAGCCACTATTTTCTAAATCTTTACCATAATAGACAATCACCCAAGATTCAAATTGATGTGTTTTATTCTTTACAACCATATTCATCTTTTTTTGGAGTTTCTTGTCATATTTGTTTTGCCATTGACCGTCATTCCCCCTTATTTTTCCTAATTGGTTTGAGATGTTATCTAATCCATCTGTAAAAACTACTGTGTAATATTTCGTTGCCTCACTTTTTTGCATGTGTTTTTTCCTCACATTCTTTACTCTATCTAAGCCCTTATCCAAAGCATAATAAAGAGCGGTGTTCATTCCGGGTTTTAATTCATCAATATATTCTCTCATGTAGATGTATCCTATATTTAACTTGGGAGTGCCTGGGTTTGTTTTGTCTTCGCTCATTAAGAAGAATGGCTCAGATTTAGGTTCAGGGTTGTCATTTTTCTTTTTTTTGTAATTCGTTTGTTTTATATCATCACTAAAACCAATTACGTCCCCTTTAATTTGTGTAACATCTTTTGTTGTTATACAAGACGTAACAAAAAATGCTATGGCAATTAAGATAACCATATCAGCAGTTTTTTTTCTCATTTTCAATCCCTAATACGTAACGGGCGCAACTTTTAGATTATTAATTTTTTTTAATTACCATCGCCTGGTTATTTTAAAGGATAATCCAGAAAATCTAAAAAAAAAATTTGTGCAAAAATATATATTTCTAAATTGAAATTGTTTTATATTTGCAATTTCTAATGAAAAAGCTTGGTTTCGAAACGTAAGCAAAGCAAAAATATGATTAAATAGCTGATTGTTAAATAGTTGAAAATTACCAACTTTAAATATTTAATTGTTATGATAAACCTAAAAAAAATTAAAATGGCAAAACTTTTTGCAATGCCGGTAAAAATTTTGTTGGTTGCTTTTATAGCTATGTTTATTTCGGTAGCTGTTTTTGGGCAGAATGAACAGAGAAAAGATGCGCAAAAAAAGCAGAAAGAGGTAAAACAAGCGCACAACGAAGCGGTGAAGAATCATCCTGCTGCTCGCCCAACAAGTCCGCCGCCGCCCCCTAAGAAACCCGCAGCATCTCCGCAAAAACCACCCAAGCCAAAAAAACCTGCACCTGCACCCACCCCCAAACGCCCGCCGGCACCACCCAAACATCCACTCGCACCCAGATAGCAGTTGTACTGCAAAAAACGAATGAAAAAAATCTTTCTACTGCTTACAGGCATTTTTTTTTCTATAACTGTTTGGGCTCAAAGCAATTTTACTCCGGTTTCATCAGCCGGAATCGTCGCCATTAAAAATGCTATTAAGGAAAAAAATAGCCAAATTAATACGATGACTTGCCCTTTTGTGCAAACAAAAAAAATGGAAATACTAAACGAAAGTGCAGTTACGAAAGGGGTTATGTATTTCAAAAAAACTGACAAATTTCGATGGGAATACTTAAGTGAGGTTCCCTTTGTTTTTGTACAGAATGGAAATAGATTTTACACAAAAATTGATGGGAAAGTTACAGAAGTAAAAGGAAATAATGCTCGAATGTTTCAAGAAATATCGAAAATGGTTATCGCCTCAATGAATGGAGAAATATTAGAAGACACAAAAAAATTTAAAACGGAATTTCATGAGAACAATAGTGTTGTAGTGGTAACATTAACTCCTACCCAAAAAAACATGCACAGTTTCATCAAAGAGATGAAACTCTATTTTAGCAAAAAAACCTATTGGGTTTCAAAAATTGAAATCTTCGAGAGTGAAAATGAATGTACAAGCATTCAATTTGAGAATATTCAAGAGAATAAAGTTATTGCTGATAGCATTTTTGAGTTGAAATAAAAAAAACAACTCTTCATACTGATAGAAATGGAAGAATTTGAATCTAACATCAAGAAATTAGGAGTTTGTTTGGTAATTCCCACCTACAATCATGCTTCTTTATTAGAAGGAGTAATAAACGATGGCTTGCGATACCCCATCCCAATTATTATTGTAAACGATGGCTCAACAGATACAACACGAATAGTTGTTCAAAAATATCTTTCAAAAGTAACCTTCGTAGATTACAAAAAAAACAGAGGTAAGGGCTACGCGCTAAAGCAAGGGGCAAAGAAAGCTATAGAATTGGGATACAAAGCAATAATTACCATTGATAGCGATGGTCAGCATTTTGCCTCTGATATAGAAGTATTGATAAACGCTGCTCTGAAGGCTCCAAACAGTATTATTGTTGGGAGTCGTGGTTTTGAACACGAAAATATGCCTAAAAAAAATAAGTTTGCCAACCGGTTTGCCAATTTTTGGTTTTGTTTTCAAACCTTTCAAAAAATTCCTGATACACAATCGGGGTTTCGCTACTATCCTTTGTTTTGTTTTAAAAAAATCGTTTGGTTTACCCACCGCTATAACTTTGAATTGGAAATTTTGGTAAGAAATTTATGGTGTGGAGTTGCCATCACATCTGTGCCTATTCGTGTTTATTATGCACCCGAAGGAGAAAGGGTATCACATTTTAAACCTTCGTTAGATTTTTTCAGAATATTTGTATTAAATACTTTTTTGAGTATTTTCGCCATTATTTATTACTATCCGAAAAAACTAATTCGCTTACTTATCATTCACAAAAAAAAGACAACCATTCATGGAAACCCCCAAAATTGAATTTGAATCTTTGGAAGTTATCAATCGTTTTCAGGAAGAAAAATTGATAGCTGCGCTGCGTTATCTTCAACAAAACTCGCCTTACTACAAAAGGATGTTCAGAGAAGGAAACATCAATATTTCCAGCATTCGTACTCTTGCGGATTTAGCGCAAATTCCTTTGACAGAAAAACAAGACCTTCAACTGTATAATGAGGATTTCTTATGTATTCAACCCGAAAAAATTGTTGATTATATTACTACTTCGGGTACTTTGGGAGACCCTGTAACTTTTGCATTGAGTAACAAAGATTTAGATAGATTGGCATACAACGAAGCTATCTCTTTTCTGTGTATGGGTGCGAAGGCATCCGACAAATTTCAACTCATGACTACGATAGACAAAAGATTTATGGCAGGGCTAGCTTACTTCTTAGGTATCAGAATGTTGGGAGCGGGTATTATTCGGGTAGGGAATGGAATACCTGAGTTGCAATGGGATACAATTTTGCGTATTCAACCCGACACCATTGTAGTTGTTCCTTCCTTCATTCTAAAAATCATACAGTTTGCTGAAGCCAATGGCATTGACTATCGGAACTCAAGCATAAAGAAGGCGGTTTGTATTGGCGAGAGCTTACGAGATGCAGATTTTAACCTTAACCTGCTTGGGCAGCGCATTAAAGAACAATGGGATATAGAACTTTTCTCAACCTACGCCTCTACCGAAATGGGAACCAGCTTTACAGAGTGCAAAGCGCAAAAAGGGGGACATCTACACCCCGAACTTATTATTACCGAATTGATTGATGATAACGGAAATTGTGTAACCGAAAATGAATATGGAGAGTTAGTAATCACAACCTTAGGAGTGGAAGCAATGCCATTATTGCGCTATAAAACAGGAGATATTTGCCGCTTCCACTACGAACCTTGCGAATGTGGACGAAAATCACCCCGAATTAGTCCAATTATTGGCAGAAAAAACCAAATGCTTAAATTCAAAGGAACCACTTTATACCCTTACGCCGTGTTTGATGTTTTAGACCAAATAGATTATATTGAAAATTACGTCGTAATAGCTTCTACTAATGCTTTTGGAACAGACGACATATTAATTAAGGTGGGAATGCTTGAACCCAACGATGAGATTGAAAGGGAGATTAAAAATAAATTCAGAGCAAAATTAAGAGTAGCACCGGAAATTATTTTTGAATCTATTGAAGAGATAGCAAGAGTGCAACAAACGGATGTGAACAGAAAACCGGTTAAATTTATTGATAACCGCTAATCATTTTCTAAATAATGCAAGTGAACCTCCTTGAAACTCCAATTGAATACTTAAAAGGTGTGGGACCGAAAAAAGCGGAAATCTTTAAAAGAGAGTTTCAAATTTTTACGTTTCACGACCTCTTGCATTATTACCCTTATCGGCATGTGGACAAGTCGCAAATACATTCCATTCGTTCTATTGAGGCAGAGGGTGCATTTATGCAGTTTAAGGGCAGGATAATGTCGTATGAAATTTTGGGAGAACGTCAAGCCAAGCGCTTGGTAGCCCAATTTTCTGATGACACCGGAACGCTGGAATTAGTGTGGTTCAACTCGCTGAAATGGGTTGAAAATATGCTTGCCGAAAAGCGTGAGTTTATTGTTTTTGGCAAGCCCACCCTGTATAACCGACGCTGGAACATGACACATCCGGAATTGTTAGACTCTGAAAAACACTCAAATAGCGGTGTGTCAATGGCATTTCAGCCGCTGTACAATAGTTCGGAAAAAGCAAAAAAATCGGGATTGGACTCGCGAAATATTTCTAAAATGGTAATTACCTTGCTAAATCAAATTCAAGATGTGATTACCGAACGCCTATCGAATGAGATTATTCAGGAATATAAACTGTTGTCCTTAAAAGAGGCGCTGATTCATGTACATTACCCCGCTTCGCAAGAGTTGCTCTCTAAAGCGTTGGTACGCCTAAAATTCGATGAATTGTTTTTTGTACAATTGCGTTTGTTTACCCAAAAACTGATTCATGAACAGAACACACCCGGACATCTTTTTTCAATCGTTGGTGAAAATTTTAACAAATATTATAAAGATTATCTGCCGTTTGACTTAACCGACGCACAAAAAAGAGTGATTAAAGAGATTCGCGCCGATATGGGCAGCGGAAAGCAAATGAACCGCCTTTTGCAAGGCGATGTAGGAAGCGGCAAAACAATTACAGCTCTGTTGCTTATGCTCATCGCCAAAGACAACGGCTACCAGTCGTGCCTAATGGCGCCTACCGAAATTCTTGCTACTCAACATTTTGAATCAATCACAAAACTATTAAAAGAGATGCCTGTAAGAATAGAGTTTTTAACAGGCTCTACAAAAGTGGCCAAACGCAAGAAATTGTTTGAGGCGCTACAAGCCGGTGAAATTGATATTCTTATTGGCACACACGCTTTATTGGAAAACAACGTAATTTTTAAAAATTTAGGATTAGTAGTTATTGATGAGCAGCACCGTTTTGGCGTGGAGCAACGCGCCAAGATGTGGAAAAAAAACAATATCCCGCCTCACATTTTGGTGATGACGGCCACCCCCATCCCGCGCACATTGGCCATGACCCTGTACGGCGATTTAGATGTTTCTATTATTGACGAATTGCCCAAAGGAAGGAAACCGATAATTACTAAGCATTTGTACGAAAAAAACCGCTTGGGACTGTTTGGGTTTTTGCAAAAGGAGATTGCTGCCGGCCGCCAAGTATTTGTGGTTTACCCACTGATTAAAGAATCGGAAAAAATGGATCTGTTCGATTTGATGGCGGGCTACGACCTCATGGCAGATGTTTTCCCCATCCCGAAATATCAATTAGGGATTGTGCACGGCAAAATGAAAACCGATGAAAAAGATTTTGTGATGAACCGTTTTGTGAAAGGCGAAATAAATATCCTGCTTTCTACCACAGTGATTGAAGTGGGTATTGATGTTCCCAACGCTTCTGTGATGGTAATTGAAAATGCGGAGCGGTTTGGCTTGTCGCAGTTGCATCAGTTGCGCGGGCGCGTGGGGCGCGGAGCAGAACAATCGTATTGTTTATTAATGACAAAGCACGAACTCTCTACCGAAAGCAAGCAACGCCTCAAAGCCATGACAGAAACCAACGACGGCTTCGAAATTGCAAATATTGACCTAAGACTGCGTGGCCCCGGCGATTTGCAAGGCACACGCCAAAGCGGCGATTTGGATTTTAAATTGGCAAACTTGGCGAAAGATGAGAAGTTGGTAGTATTTACAAGAAATTTAGCAAAACAAATACTAGAAGAAGATCCCGATTTGCAACTCCCGAAAAATAGTAATATGAGAAAATATTTAACAGCAGTTATGAAGAAATTTCATTTTTTCGGAAATATTTCTTAATCCTTTAGCTTGTCTCGTTTCGAAAACATAAAACCGTTCGCACTGTTTAGCGTCTTACCAACACATCGTCAATCATTCCATATTCTTTGGCTTCGGCGGCTATCATCCAATAGTCGCGGTCGCTGTCTTTCCATACTTCTTCGTAGGTTCTGCCGCTGTGTGTAGCAATAATTTCGTACAACTCTTTCTTGAGTTTCTGAATTTCGCGAGCTTCAATTTCAATATCGGATGCCTGCCCTTGAGTGCCTCCCATTGGCTGGTGAATCATCACGCGCGAATGAGGTAGTGCAAAACGTTTCCCTTTTGCACCGGCACATAATAGAACCGCCGACATTGATGCCGCAATGCCCGTGCAAATAGTATGAATATCAGGCTTTAAGTACTGCATTGTGTCGTAGATGCCCAATCCGGCATACACACTTCCGCCCGGTGAATTGATATAGATTTGAATATCTTGGTCGGCGCTCTGCGATTCTAAAAACAATAGCTGCGCCTGAATAATATTCGCCACATCGTCGTAAATAGGAACACCTAAAAAGATGATGCGGTCTTTCATCAATCTTGAAAAAACATCTAATTGAGTAATGTTCATCGGGCGCTCTTCAATAATGTATGGCGTTAAGTAATTCTTTGCAATTGATTGGTATTGTTCCAAACGCAAACTGCTAATACCGTGATGCTTAACGGAGTATTTTTGAAATTCAGTTCTCATAAGGGGGTTAAAAGATTTAAGAATGGCAAAAATATCTTTTTTTCAATAATAATACTATTTTCGCGGAGCAAAACAATCTTAATAAAGATGTTAGAACGTATTATTACCCTTACTGAACAGCTCAATCGCCATAATTACAATTACTATGTATTAGATAATCCAGTTATTAGTGATTATGAATTTGATATATTGTTAGAGGAACTCACTCGTTTGGAAGGAGAGTACCCCGATTTTATTCAGCCCGAATCCCCTACACAACGAGTGGGGGGGGCGGTTACCAAACAATTTGCAACCGTTCCACATCTTTTCCCCATGCTATCGCTCGGAAATACTTACTCTTTCGAAGAAATTGAAGAGTTTGACAAGCGCGTGCAGAATGCCCTGCTCCAAAAACCAGAATATGTTTGCGAATTGAAATACGACGGTGTTGCCATCAGTTTGGTTTATGAAAAAGGATGCCTCTTGCGTGCCGTTACCCGTGGTGATGGCATTCAAGGGGATGAGGTTACTCAAAATGTGAAAACTATTAAGGCAATTCCGCTAAAACTTTTTGGAGATTATCCCGATTTTTTGGAAGTAAGGGGCGAGATACTTATGCCTCATCAGTCGTTTAAACAATTAAATATTGAACGCGAAGAGACAGGGGAACAGCCTTTTGCAAACCCACGAAACGCAGCATCGGGAAGTCTTAAATTGCAAAACTCATCAGAAGTTGCCAAGCGTGGCTTAGATTGCCGGCTGTATATGGCTTTGGGAGAAAACCTGCCCTACCAAACCCATTACGAGTGTTTTATAAAACTAAAAGAATGGGGATTTAAAACGCCGAGTGTACTTCAAAAATGTATCTCATTAGAAGAAATGAAAACCTTTATTTCAAAGTGGGATGCAGAAAGAGAACAACTGCCCTACGATATAGATGGAGTAGTTATAAAAGTGAACAATATGTTGCAGCAACAACAATTGGGCGCTACGGCAAAAAGTCCACGTTGGGCTATCGCTTACAAATTTAAGGCCAAACGGGTATTAACACAACTACTAAGTGTTGATTTTCAGGTAGGAAGAACTGGTGTAGTTACTCCCGTCGCCAATTTAAAGCCTGTGCTACTCGCTGGAACCGTAGTGAAACGCGCCTCTTTACACAATTACGACATTATTCAACAACTTAATATTCACGAAAACGACTTCTTATATGTAGAAAAAGGAGGTGAGATTATCCCAAAAATTGTAGGTGTTGAAACATCTAATCGTTTGCCCGCAGCACATAAAATTTCTTTTATTACACACTGTCCCTCTTGCCAAACAAGGCTAATAAGAAAAGAAGGCGAGGCTGCCTTTTATTGCCCGAACGAGTGGGGCTGCGCCCCGCAGTTGAAAGGAAAATTGGAACATTTCATTTCAAGAAAAGCAATGAATATTGACTCATTGGGGGAAGGAAAAATAGAAATGCTATTTGATAAAGGTATCATTTCAACGAGCGCCGACTTGTACGCACTCCATTCAAATAGTTTATTAGGATTAGAAAAAAAATTGGTGGGAGATGATAGCAAAGAACGAATCATTAGTTTTAGAGAAAAGACGGTAGAGAACATTTTAAACGGTATTGAGCAGTCAAAGCAAGTTCCCTTTGAGCGCGTTTTGTATGCCGTTGGAATTAGATATGTGGGGGAAACAACTGCCAAAAAGATAGCCCGTTATTTCAAAAACATTGATGCGATTGCAAATGCAACCACTGAGGAACTTAAAGAAGTTGATGATGTTGGTGAGCAAGTAGCTGAGAGTATTGTGCAATTTTTCAATACGGTAGAAAATTTGGAAAACATAGTGCGGTTGCGCGAAGCAGGTGTTCAATTTGAAAGTGATACAAAAAATTCTTTATTCCTTTCAAATAGATTGGAGGGGAAAAACATTGTGGTTAGCGGAGTTTTTTCTATTCCAAGAGACGAAATGAAACAGAAAATAGAACAACACGGCGGCAAAAATATTTCATCAATATCAAAAAACACCCACTTTGTTGTAGCAGGAGATAACATGGGCACTGAAAAGCGAAAAAAAGCAGAAAAATTGGGAATTTCAATAGTAAGCGAAAAAGAATTTTTGGAGATGTTGTACCACGAAAATCAAGGTTTTAATTGATTTTGCCCTGAAGATATATCGCCCTTTTTTTAATGGTTAAATTTTTCATGTTATTTCGCCAAACAATTCTATTCAGCCACTACAAGCATGTTTACCCTTTACAAAGCCTCTGCCGGTTCCGGAAAAACTTCTCGCCTTGTGGTAGAGTACCTTGCTCTTTGCCTACCGCAACCCGAAAAATTTAAACATGTAATAGCCATCACATTTACTAATAATGCTACCGCAGAGATGAAATCGCGGATTGTTGACACTCTTTTTCTGCTGGCATTTGAACCCGAAATTACTCCGGAATCCTCAGTTTTTCATACCTATAACCAAATTGTTGCAAAAATTGCAGCCCATTTGCCCTTACACGAACAATCCCAAACCCTCAAAACTCAATCTAAAATATTATTAGAGAAAATATTATACGAGTACGACAGGTTTTCAATCAGTACCATTGACAGCTTCTTTCAACGTATTTTACGTGCTTTTGCTATTGAATTTGAACTTCCACCTCAGTTTAATTTAGAAATTGAATGGGCCGACTTTTTTAAAGAAACTACTGCCGTTTTATTGCAGCGAATTTCAAAAAACAATATACACCTAACTAAACGGGTGCTGGATTTGGTTGAAAATGTAATGTTAGAAAAAGGAAAATGGAAAATAGAAAGTGAGATTCTGAAATTGCTAAGACTTAGTACGGAAGAGGAGGTGGGTGAGCCATTAAAAAAATTACAAGAATCGGAAAATACTAACTTTGAACAAGCTAAAAAAAAGGTAAGTCGGGAGATACAATTCTTAAAAAGTCAATTAAAAGCCTTTGTTACCAAAGAGGAAAAAAAATCGGAAGACTATTTATTACTCAGCGAAAAACTTTTGGAATATGAGTTTTTTGGTAAAAATCTGTTCCAGTTAGCACTACTTTTCGATTTAAAAACAATTATGGATGAAATTAAGGCGCAAGATTCGCTTTTTTTCCTTTCGGAAACCAATGCAAAAATTAACGAAAAACTAAGCGACCAGGATGTTCCTTTTATCTATGAAAAAATAGGCAACCAATACTCTTACTTTTTTATAGATGAATTTCAAGACACCTCTAAATTACAGTGGGAAAATATTTTACCGCTAATAAAAAATGCTTTGTCGGGGAACAATAAATTTAATGAACAGGGGAAAGTTTTTCTCTTTGGAGATGTGAAGCAGGCGATTTACCGTTTTCGCAACGGAGATGCGGAGATTATTCAACAACTTTCAACTATTGAAGGCTATAGAACCTCTGTTTTGCCTTATGCGCAACCCGAAATAGATTATAGAGTAGAATTGCTGGATACCAATTTTCGTTCATCAAGAAAAGTAATAGAGTTTAACAATACCTTTTTCAACTATTTAACGAGCGAAGGCGCACCCTTTTGCGAAGCAAGAGTTTTTTACGAAGATGTAACACAAAAATGTAAACCTACCGCCGAAGAGGGGGCTGTTACAGTGCTTTTTCAAGATGATGAAGACGTGCAAAAATTTCGGGATTTTATACAAACTCCTGTTTTAAACACAATTTTTGATGCTTTGCAGCGCGGCTTTAGCTACAAAGATATTGCAGTATTGGTTAGTGGCAATGACCTTGCCGGAGCAGTGGGCGCATTCCTTATGGCTAACAATATCCCGATTATTTCAACAGAATCTTTAAAACTCTCAGCATCTCCCGAAGTTAATCTGATTATCGCTACTTTACAATATATCCTATCCGCAGACGATAAATTGGCAAAATTAGCTATCGTTCACTATCTTACTCAACTACACAAGCTCCCTTTTGAAGAGTATATTACTTGTGTGCAAAGCGAAGCCCTTTTTCAGCAGTTTTTATCCACTTTGCGCATACATCTAAATAATAAAGAATTAAATAGCATTCCGCTCTTTACTTTATTACATGAAATATGTCGTATTTTTTCACTTTCACTCTATGATTCATTTATTGTTCGGTTATTCGATGAGTGTGAAAACTTCAGTACAAAGGGTAGTTACACTATTCCTTTGTTTCTTTTATGGTGGGAAGAAAAAGGGCAAAGCCTATCGCTTTCAACCCCTCAGGGTATTGATGCTGTAACTGTATCCACTATTCACAAAGCTAAGGGGTTGGAATATCCGGTTGTTGTTTTACCCTTCAGCAGATATGGCAATATAAAAACCAAACCTGATATTTTCGTGCAAGACCAAGTTACCGGTTTGGAATACGATTGGGTAACGCTAACGAAAGATAAAACGCCTTTACGTTACCAACCTGCCTATTTTGAAGAATCGAGAAAAACTCTTGTAGATCAGCTTAATAAGTTATACGTTGCCCACACCCGCGCCAGAACGGAGTTGCACATTATTACCGAAAAACCGTCTGCAAAACTTGGGAATTACAGTAAATTCTTGAATCTCTGTCTTCCATTTCTCGCTCCTTATCTTTCAGAACCGCCTACTTTTGAAGCAACAATAAGTCATTCCCAGCGTAGCGAGGAATCTTTTACTAATCAAAAATCAAAAAAAGTTGTTTCCAAAGGCATATCGCTACCCAATTTTCTAAACTCCACGTCAGTTCAACAGCAACGCGGTGTATTCATCCATCACTATCTTTCTTCGCTAACCACTTTCCCTCAGAACCAAGCAGAGATTGAAACTACAACACAAAATGTACAAGAAACATATAGAGAAGAATTAGTTGCAATTTTCAACAAAATATTAGGAAACAAGAGACTTCATCCCTACTTCACGCCCAATGTAAAGGTGTTGAACGAAACTTCCATTTTATTTCCGAGTGGAAAAATAGTACGCCCCGACCGAGTCGTTTTTTTGGAAGACAAGGCAGTAGTAATTGATTATAAAACAGGAAGCCCACATACTTCTCACCAAGAGCAAATAGACAGGTACTGCGACGCCATTCGTGAAATGGGGTATGGAAAAGTTGTAGGGGAGGTTTTATATTTTTAACCTAAATTTTCCGAATAATACCATATCTAAAAATAATTCAGCTTCATTTTTGTCCATTACACCATTTTTTTCTATTTTCGCTACCTTAACCAAACCAAATTTTTTATTCACCAAAAATTTATTCACATGAAAAAGCAATTACTTTCTTTATTTGTAATTTCCGCGTTGTTGCTATCTGTTTTAACTACGTGTAAAAAGGAAGAACCCAAAAAGCCTCACAAGGATGTTCCTGTTACCCAAGTTACACTAAATAAAAATGCAATATCTCTTGAAGTTGGCGAAGCTGAGACATTGATTGCCACTGTTGCTCCGGAAAACGCAACGAACATTACAGTTTCATGGACAAGCAGTAATTTGGAAGTTGCCACTGTTGCAAATGGTTTGGTTCGAGGGGTAGAAGTGGGCACAGCCACCATTACCGTAACTACCAAAGATGGAAATTTCACGGCTAAATGCGAAGTAACCGTCAATCCGGTGGAAGTAGGCGTGGTAATTAACGGCATACGATGGGCAACCCGTAATTTGGCAGCTCATGGCAAATTTGTAAAAAATCCTGAAGACCTTGGTGCGCTTTTCCAATGGGGGCGCAAAGGCGATGGGCACGAACAACGTACAAGCTTAACTTACTTTGGGAATAATCCTTCTTACCCTATTGGCATTGTAACCGGCGAAGAAAACTTTGATACTCACGGGCAAATAGTAAGCACCCACCCGGCTTTTGGAAAGTTTATAAGATGTTATTATAAATATGGTTCCACATCACACTCTTCTTTTCTTTCCCCTGATTGGCGATTACCTTCGGATGATGCACTTTGGAATTCCGGTAGTGAAACTGCTCCTGTAAAAACAGCGAACGACCCCTGCCCTAATGGCTGGCGCTTGCCTACAGGAAACGAACTTTTGACACTGAAAAGCGCAGGAAATTGGACTGATAACCCTGCACTTGGTTATTTTTGGGGGAGTGGTGAAAACATTCTCTTCTTACCTACTGCCGGAGTAAGAAAGTATGATGGTACTATCATTACCTTCCCACAAATGCCTTCACTGGGAGGCTACTGGAGCAGTACAGTTATCAGTGATACTTGGGGTTGGGATGACGGTCCTCTTTGGCTGGACATATCCGCCGGAGTTTTTATTCGTTCCGGGCATCGCGGCACCGGCTACTCCGTTCGCTGTGTGGCTGAATAGAAAAAACGGTATGAATATTACTATTGATAAAAATTCAGGGTTCTGTTTTGGGGTAATTCACGCGATTAGAACTGCCGAAAAATATCTGAAAAATAATAAAAGTCTGTTTTGTCTGGGTGATATTGTGCATAATAACGAAGAAGTAAGCCGCCTAACTAATTTGGGCTTACAGATTATTACTCATGAACAGTTTAAAAACCTCTATAACACCACTGTACTTATTCGCGCACACGGAGAGCCGCCGGCAACTTATCATATTGCAAAAAAAAACAATATTACCCTCATCGACGCTACCTGCCAAGTAGTTTCTCAACTGCAAAAAAAAATAAAAAAAGAGGTAGAGCAACATCCCAATACGCAAATTCTTATAGTAGGGAAAACCGGGCATGCCGAAGTGGAAGGACTGCTGGGACAAACCCAACGGTATGGAAAAGTTATTTCAACTTTGAAAGACTTAGAACAGATTGACTACTCTAAACCCGCAAAACTATACGCACAAACAACACAAAGTGAAGAAAAATATAATCAACTCGCTGAACAAATTCGCGAGAATTATAAAAAAAATAATAGCGAAAATTTCATAGAGATTTATAATACTGTTTGTAAACGAGTGAGAAATAGAGCGAAGGAAATTGAAGAGTTCGCCTCCAAATTTGATGTCGTTTTGTTTGTTTCTGACGAAAAAAGTTCTAATGGACTTTTCCTTTACGAGGTTTGCAAACAAAAAAACAAAAACACTTTTTTTATTTCATCAGTGAAGCAATTAGGAGATATTGTTATACATACACACGATTCAATTGGCATTTGCGGCGCTACTTCAACTCCAATTTGGTTAATGGAAAAGATTGCTGCGTATTTTGCCTCTAACCGTGATGGTAAGGCTCTCCCTTTATAATACTGAATGCACGGTAGAGCTGCTCGGTAAAAAGCAAGCGGGCTAACTTATGGGGAAAAGTCATTTTCGACATAGAAATTGTATAGTCTGCACGTTGATACAACTCTTCCGAAAAACCATAGGCGCCCCCAATGATAAACAATAGATTTTTACGCCCCGTATTCAGTTGTAGTTGAACAAATTGCGAAAATTGAAAAGAGGAAAACTCCTTTCCTTGTTCATCGAGCAAAACCACAATATCTTGCAAAGATATTTTTTTAAGAAAAAACTCTCCTTCTTGCTTCTTTTGAAGTTCTATGGGTAAGTTTTTTGTTTTTTTGATATAGGGAACTGCAACAATTTCAAAACTGTTGTAATTTCTAATTTTAGAAATATAATCGTGCGAGGCCGCATGCAACTCTTCCAAATGTTCTTTACCAATAAATAGCAGCTTTATTTTCATTTCATCTATTTTTTTCAGAAAAGAGACACATAGCTAAACGGACTCCCCTATGAGTGTACCTGCCGTGCATTTTGATACTTTTATATAAACAAAATCGCCTATTTTATGATTCTTCTTAGGGAAAACACACACTTTGTTTTGAGAATTTCTTCCAAAAAGATGCTGAGCGGAACGTTTTGAAACGCCCTCTACAAGCACCTGAACGGTTTTACCCACATCACTTGTATTACTCTCTAAAGAAAGTTGCTGCTGGAGCGTGATAATTTCTTCCAATCGTTTAATTTTCAACGGTTCCGGAATATCATCTTCCAATTGTTCAGCGGCTTTTGTTCCTTCACGTACCGAATACTTAAACATAAAGGCGTATGCAAAGCCTACTTCTTTCATCAAACTAATAGTATCTTGGTGGTCTTGTTCAGTTTCTCCGCAGAAACCGGCAATAATATCTGTAGAGATAGCACAATCGGGCAATATTTCCTTAATTTTTCTTATACGTTCCAAATAGTACTCACGCGTATAGACGCGATTCATTTTTTTTAAAACAGCATTGCTCCCAGATTGTACAGGCAAATGAATATAATGACACACATTGGTATATTTTGCCATGATATTCAACAGTTTATCAGAAATATCTTTGGGGTGCGAGGTGGCGTACCGCACACGCAAAAACGGAGAAATTAGTGCTACCTCTTCAACTAAATCTGCAAAGTCTGTGCTTTTGTTGGGGGCTTCCCAATAAAAGGAGTTTACATTTTGTCCCAAGAGTGTTACTTCACGAAATCCATTATGATACAGTTTTGTAGCCTCAGAAACAATAGTGTTTGGGTCGCGGCTCCTTTCTCTTCCTCTTGTAAAAGGTACTACACAATAAGAACAATAATTGTTACAGCCGCGCATAATGGCAATAAAAGCGGAAACCCCATTGCCGTCGTATCGCACCGGCTCAATATCGTCGTAAGTTTCCTTTTCCGAAAGATGTACATTAAACGCAATTCTTCCCAAAGAAGCATCCTCAATTAATTGGGGCAACGAACGATAGGAATCCGGACCAGCAATAAAGTCTAAAACTTTTTCCTCCTCAAACAACCTTTCTTTAATCCGTTCTGCCATACAACCAAGAAGCCCAATGAGCAATTGTTTATTCTTCTTTTTCAATGCCACTAATTCTCGCAAGCGTTTTCTAATGCGTTGTTCGGCATTATCGCGAACAGAGCAGGTATTTATTAAAATAAGGTCTGCCGTCTGTTGTGAATCAGAAATTGTAAAATAGGGAGATAATATAGAAGCTACCACTTCGCTGTCGGCCACATTCATTTGACAGCCATACGTTTCAATATGGAGCTTCTTCACAGCACGTTATGTCAACTACTTTTTATCGTTAAAATCATCGGAAACAGTAAGTCTCTTTCTACCTTTTGCTCTACGTGCAGCCAGCACTCTTCTGCCATTTGCAGTAGCCATTCTTTCTCTAAATCCGTGCTTGTTTTTGCGTCTTCTGTTCGACGGTTGATAGGTTCTTTTCATCGCGATACGGTGCTAATATTTATTCTTTATTTAGGGGCTGCAAAAATATATTTTTTTTGAAACGAAGTTTTCAATTCAAAAATACTTAAAAATTTGTTCAATATCAATATCTTGGAAAACAATTTTGCCCTTTTTGGTAAGTATAGGTGACAAAAGAAAAGAGATATAATCGGTGTTTATTGTACTACTACTCAGCAAAACATACAAACTATTGAATTGAAAAAAGTAAGCAAACACCTTAGGGTCAGAATCAAAAATAAAAAGCTCCTCTTTCGTTCCCATGTTAAAAATTTTTTCCAATTGAAGAATAAACAGCGGCTGCATTTGCTCTGTTTTTTCCAAGAAAAGCTCCCTCATTTTTTGAAAGAAAAACCATTCATGGTTTTTACAGTATTGCAATTCAAATAAGTAGATTAACAGCTTTTCAACGGCGTTGTTTGCATATTCCATACGTTGCACAACTCTTTGACATGATTGAAACTGCCAATAGTTCATCAAATTGTATTCTAAATTTTCTTTGTTCTTATATCTGTTAAAAAGTGTTTTTTTTGTAACTTTCACAGAATCAGCAATTTTTTGCATAGATTGGTCAAACCCTGCATACTGGTAATATTTGAAAATGGGTGCAATTTTGCTGAAATTACTGTCCATCGTAGTTTTTCGGCGAAATTAGCAAAAATGATGTAATTTCGCCGCTTTAAAAATACACTTTATGAAAAAACAGAAGATATATGCAATCGTAGCAGTTATTCTCGCTTTCTTTGCAACTTTTATAATTGTTTATGAGCGCGGAGGTTTTAAGAAGTCCTACTACTCTAAAAGCATATCTCATGCATTTGCAATCAAAGATACTTCAACCATTACCAAAGTTTTCATGGCGGATATGCACGGAAGTAAAGTGCTATTAACCAAAGAACCACAAGGTTGGGTGGTTGACAACCACAAGGCTGCAAGTGCGCCTAAGGTCAACGATATGCTTGTTACCTTAACGGCTATCCGTATCGCGCAACCGATTGCAAAGCAAAGTCAAGGTGGTATTATTCAGATGCTTTCCGTTAAATCTACCAAAGTGGAAGTTTACGAAACAAAACCTCTGTTTACTTTATTAGGAATCCCTTTTTTTGTAAAAGAAAGACTACTCAAAACCTATTTTTTTGGAGAGGCAACACCCGTAAATTTGGGTTCTTATGCACTGTTGGAAGGTATGTCTGAACCTTTTATCATTTATAGACCCGGATTTAGAGGATATGTAAGTCCTGAGTTTTTACCCTACCCCAAAGATTGGTACTCGCATCGCATTTTTGACACCAAACTTACCCGAATTCAAAATGTATCTTTTGTCGATTTGGAAAATCCGGAAAATTCATTCTTTGTTGAAAAATCGGGTCCCCGCTCATTTACTGTTTTTGACCACCACAAAAAAATGATTTCGAACTACGATACGCTGCTGTTAATAACTATGTTATCTGAATTTAGGAATCTTAATTACGAAACCTATCTTAAGAGCATACGCCCATCTCTGAAAGATTCTATTGTAGAAACGAATGGTTTTAGGATAATTTCATTAACTGATGTAGATAATAAAACTACAACCTTGAGGTTTTTCCATAGAATAACAATTGGCGAATTATACGAAGATGGCGATTTGATAAACGATGTTTATCATGAATATAGCCAAGACAACGCCTACGCAATAATTAATGAAAACCCAGATGAAATATATACCGTTCAATTTTTTCAGTTCGAGCGTCAAATTCAGCCATTGTCCTACTTCTTAAAACATGATTGATTCGGCATTTTGGATGTACCGTGCCTTACAATTGGCCTCCTTAGGATTAGGAAAAGTACAACCCAACCCCTTGGTTGGGGCAGTTGTTGTTCACAATGAACGCATTATCGGTGAGGGGTTTCACAGGCAATACGGAACACAACATGCCGAGGTTCATGCAATAGCTTCAGTAAAAGACAAAAAACTACTAAAAGACGCAACACTTTACGTTAATTTAGAACCTTGCGCACATTATGGAAAAACACCTCCTTGCACTTCTCTAATAATTGAGCAACAAATTCCGAAAGTGGTTATTGGGATGAGAGACCCTAACGAAAAGGTAAATGGTAAAGGAATACAATTGCTTCGCAATGCAGGGATTGAAGTAATAGAAAATGTGCTGAAAGGAGAGTGCATGAAGTTGAATAAAAGATATACCACCTATATTACAAAAAAACGTCCTTATATTTTTCTCAAATGGGCACAAACTAAAAACGGACTTATGGATGTTGTGAGGAATGAAAATAGTAGCCATAGTTATTGGATTACGAATGATGCATTACGCGTGTGGGCACACAAATTGCGCCAAGAAGAGCAGGCTATCTTAATAGGGTACAACACGTTAATTAACGATAACCCGCAATTGACCAACCGCTTGTACGGAACCAACCAGCCCCTGCGTTTCGTTTGGTGTGAGGCAAATAAACCCGCTCTTACAAACCCCTCATTTGACTTTCTTTACGGAACGATAAAAGAAGTGTTAGATCCGTTGTATAATCTTAAAATACAATCCGTTATTGTTGAAGGTGGAAAAAAGACTCTCCAAAAATTTTTAGCAACAGATTTGTGGGATGAAATTTTCGTTCTCACGGGCAACGTAGGGTGGAACTGCGGGGTTGAAGCCCCAAATTTACCTCACTATTTTCACCATAAATTATTTATTGAAAAAGATACCGTAACCCACTTTTTGAAAGAGTAGCTATCAAGGAAGAAGAAAAAAATACAGGTATAGGTAGGTGGAATACCTACCTATTTAATTTGTCGTTTGCCTCAATCACTTTCTTTTTCATTGTTTCTTTGAAGTCCATCAATTTTTCATACAGCGTATCGTCTCCACTTGCAATAATTTGCGCGGCTAAGATGCCTGCATTTCTTGCACCGTTAAGGGCTACCGTTGCTACAGGAATTCCTGCAGGCATTTGCAATATAGAAAGAATTGAGTCCCAGCCATCTATAGAGATAGATGCTTTTATAGGCACCCCAATTACCGGAATTGATGTACAAGCTGCAACTACGCCGGGTAGATGGGCTGCGCCGCCCGCACCGGCAATAAATACTTTAATGCCGCGCTCCTTAGCTTTAGAAGCCAATTCAATTACTAATTGAGGGGTGCGGTGTGCAGAAAGAGCGTTATACTCGCAGGGAATACCCATCTCTTCTAAAAATTTAACCGCCTCTTCCATAATTGGGAAATCGGATACACTTCCCATAATAATACTAACTTTCGGATTCATATTAAAAAATTTATGTTCTTTTCCTATGCGGCAAAAATAAAAAAAAAAATGTGTTTATTTGCAAATTAATATTATTGCAAATGAAGCCACTTAGAATACTCCTGATTATTATCTTTTCTTGTTTATCATTTTCTGTTTTTACACAAGATGAAGGCAACAAATTAACCGAACTCCAACAGAAGCAAAAAAAAGAAACCGTAGAAATATTTAGAGACCGCCTCATCATAGATATCTATCATTCCTTTTGGATGGGTACCCCCGAAATGGTTAAAAGCAAGTTTAACCCCGGCTTTAATGTGGCACTCCTTTGGGATTTTAAAGCATCAAAAAAAAGCCCTATCTCATTTGGACTTGGACTTGGATGTACTTTTCATACACAATTTTCGGACGCACATTTAAAATACAATGAAACCACAGGTATTACAAAATATCATGTTCTACCTCCAACGGTTTCTCATAAAGACAGTATGAAACTTAATAGGATAACCTATATAAACTATAATATTCCATTGGAGCTTAGATACAGACATAAGAACGGTTTTAGGTTTACGGTAGGCGTTCGCCTTGGTTTAATTGGCGAGCTTTCACAACGCTACAAAGGAAAAAATATTGACGGAAAACATACCGATGATAACTACAAATATTTCCTAAAAACCAATCGTCAAAAGTTTAATTTTGATGCTTATATGCGTTGCGGGTGGAAATTTGTATCCGTATATTATTCCTACCAAGTGAACAAACTTTATAGTGATGGCAAAGGGCCAGCCGTTACCCCAATGAGTGTGGGTATCTCTTTGTCGCCTTTTTAGTGTTTCAATGCCCTACACAGAATACAATAAATTACAACCTCTGATTTGCGCATTATCTAATCTGCCTAAAATTTCTATTTTTCCATTTTCTGCTCTCCTCCCTAAATCTTCGATAGCAATAAAAGCGCAAGAGTGAATATTTGCAAAATCAATAACATTAATTACACCGGTATCGATTGTTTTATTGCAACAAAGCGGGTCTTTTTCGTCGCGGAGTAGAAACTTCATCCATGGGGGCGTTTCAAACAAATTGTATCCGTGGCTGTAGGCTTGCGACAATAATTCGCACATCCCATATTCCGAGTAGATTTGCTTTACCCCAAAGGCATTGCATAAAATGCTATGCAACGCTTCTTTTACCATTTCCGGGCGCCGCCCTTTCATCCCACCGGTCTCAAATACCATTAAATCAGGAAATGCAATAGAAAATTGCTCAGCAAAATCTATCAAAGCAAAAGAAACGCCGAATAAAATTGTTTTTGTTTTTTTTTGTCGTAGTATCACTAATTTTTCTAATAATTCTTCAAAATTATACAAATAAAACCCACTTTCTGCATATTTTGAATGAGAAATCAAGTTTTTCATCATATAAATTAATGAAGAATGGGTTTGTTCTAAGTAGTTTGGCAATAGTGCCAAAAAACAGTATTCGGCGGGGTTTCCGTAGAAATGTTTAAAAGAGTGTAAAAAAGTTTTTTCATAGAGAGCAACGTTTTTGATATAATGTTTAGAGATGTTGCCTTTTTCAGAGGTTGTTCCACTACTCCAAAATTCAATTTCCGGGACAAACGAACCTGTTTTTACCTCATGTGTTTTAAAAAAAGAGATGGGTAAAAAAGGAATCTGCTCTATGGTATTAATATTTTCTACGTTTATTTTCAGCCTGTTACAAAAGGAACGATACACAACATTGTGCAGATACTGATAACGAAACAATGCGAGCGCGTGGCTTTCAAAATCTGATTCTGTAAAAGAGCAAAAGATGTTCTCTACGTTCATTATTTCAACAAAACAACAACTTTTTAGTATTCATCTTCATGGAAAAAGAAATCATCTTTTGTGGGATAGTCGGGCCATAAATCTTCAATATTGTCATATACCTCTCCTTCATCTTCAATTTCTTTCAAATTTTCGATGACTTCCATGGGTGCACCCGAACGCACGGCATAGTCAACCAATTCTTCTTTAGTAGCCGGCCACGGGGCATCCTCCAATTTAGAGGCTAATTCTAATGTCCAATACATAAAAAATGTTTTAAAATAGGTTCGTTTTTATAGGGGCGCGAAATTATATTTAAATAAATACGAACACTAATGAAAATGAAAATTTTATTTATCTCATTTTCAAATGTTTTTCATATATTTGAAATTTAACATGAAGAAAACGTGCCAAAATAAAGAAATAATCCGATAGTCGGTTCGCAATTTGGAGTAGCGGTAAAAAGGTTTCATTTTGTGGGCAGAATTGTGCAATTTTTCTTTCTAATTTTCTGCAATATGTTCGGCAAATGTGCACTAAGGAGATGGCGCGAGCCCCTTGTGGTAATAAAAAGTTACATAACGGCGGCAACATACTTTCCATTTCATCAATCTCTTTTTCAATTTTCAAGAGGAACGGATCCCAAGAAACAGTTTTCCAATAAAGGTCATACTTCTCTTTTGGGGTGGCTAAGATGCCCCCCATGGTAAACAAATACTCCTGAATTTCTGTCAAAAACAGCAAGTTCTCTTCTGCAATGAGTACTCCAATGTGAGCATTAAGCTCATCACAAGTACCATACACATCTAAAATTGGGTCAGATTTATGTACGCCTTTTCCGCCTACTAAGGAGGTCTTTCCCGTATCTCCTGTTTTTGTGTATATTTTACTCATAACGTTAGGGTTGGCTTTCGTAGAGAATGGTTACTTTTTGTTACTATTTAGATTTTTTCTAACAGTGTTTTTACTTCTTCCTCTGTATCCGTCAATTTTTTTTTACAAATATTTATCAACAACGTTGCTTTTTTGAGCATATCTGCTAATTCATCTACAGATATTTCCTCTTTTTCCATTTTTCTAACCAATCCCTGTAGCTCTTCAAAAGCGTTTTCGTATGTTTTGGTTGTTTTCATAATTATGGGAGTACTAATTTCGCAAATTTTAAAAGTAGTGTTTTGTTTCCAACAGAATCGAAAAGGACAACTGCTTTTTTATCCAAACCTTCGCCGTCGGTTTGCATTACCTTTCCGTAGCCAAAAGTGTCGTGATACACTCGTAGTCCTACATAAATTTGGTCTGGTCTTGCTTCTTTTCCTACTTTTTGCGTTCGTTTTTGTTCTGTGGTAATTTGCCGTCTTTGCTGTATAGCTTCGGTAATGGGGATGAAGTGAGACGGCGTTGCTTCATGCCCATCAGAGATACAAATATTTCGACCCATAGATGCTTTTTGTGTTTTATGAATATATTTTTCAGGAATTTCTAACAAGAAACGGCTTTCTTCACAAAATTGTAGAGAGCCGAATCGGTATCTTGTTTGCGCCGAGGTGAGGGTAAGTTTTTTCTTCGCCCGCGTAATTGCTACATAAAATAGGCGTCGTTCCTCTTCCAACTCAGCCCTTGTACCCAAACTCATGGAGGAAGGAAAAAGGTTCTCTTCAAGCCCAGATACATACACATAATCAAATTCTAATCCTTTCGCCGAGTGAATAGTCATTAGCTTTACCCTGTCTTGGTGTTCATTTTTTTTCTCTTCATCATCTGTTAATAAAGATATGCTTTCAATAAATCTATCTAATGAGGGAAAATAATCGGTAATGATTTCTCCTGTTACTTCGTTAAACAGTGATTCCGGTTCTTTTTCTGTAAACTCTTTCATGGAGTCTAAGAGGGCTTCTACGTTTTGGAGTCGGTCAATATCCGATTTATCGGCATTGAGTTCCTGCATGATACCGGTAGCCACTACAATATGTTTTCCCAAATCGTACGCATTTGTTTTCGTGAGCATTGCGGAGAAACTTTTCATCCGCACGGCAAAGTCTTGCAAGCGCGCTTTGGTGGGTTCATTTACATTTAGATTGAAACGGTTGGGGGTTTCAACAACGTCCCAAATTCTTGCGTTCTGCTCGTGTGCGCACACTACAATCTTATCTACGGTGGTAGCGCCAATTCCTCTCATTGGATAATTAATTATTCTGCGTAAAGATTCTTCGTCATAATTATTAATAGCGAGACGGCAATAAGCTATTACATCTTTAATCTCTTTGCGTTTATAAAAAGAGATTCCTCCCAACACAATGTATGGGATGTTTTTTTTGAGTAGCGCTTCTTCTAATGCGCGAGACTGGGCGTTGGTTCGGTACAGAATAGCAAAATGAGAATTGTTCTTTTGGAAATTTTGCTTGGTTTCAAAGATAGAGTGTGCTATTGCCTGCGCTTCGTCGTTGTCGCTGTTGGTTTTCAGAATTTCTATTTTATGCCCTTCTTCGTTTTCTGTCCAAACCACTTTATGCAACTGTTCCTGATTGTTTTTTATTACTGCATTTGCCGCATTTACAATATGTTTCGTAGAACGATAGTTTTGTTCTAATGTAATAGTTTTAGTTTCGGGATAATCTTTTTTAAAATTGAGGATATTTTGAATATTTGCCCCGCGAAAAGCATAAATACTTTGCGCATCATCTCCCACTACACAAATGTTGTGGTGCGCTGCTGCCAATTTCTTTACAATCAAATATTGTGCATAGTTTGTGTCTTGGTATTCATCTACCAATATATATTGAAATCGGTTTTGATACTTATGTAATACGTCCGGGAAATCGCGGAGCAATACGTTCATATAATACAGTAAATCATCAAAATCCATAGCGTTCGAGTTTTTCAAACGGGTGTTATAGCGTTTAAATATTTCAGAAATATATGGTTTTCCGCTCACTCTGTCAGCTTCTATAATTTCCGGACTACACGCATAATCATTGGCAGAGAGCAAACTCGATTTTGCTGAAGATATTCTATGCAGGATATGGCTTACAACGTATGTTTTTGGGTCTAAGTTCATTTCTTTTACAATACTTTTGAGCAAATTTTTTGCATCATCGGTATCATAAATAGTAATATTTCTCATGAAGCCCAACTTTTCGTGTTCTACTTGAATGATTCGGTTAAAAACCCCGTGAAAAGTACCCATCATCACTGCTTTAGCGTTTGTGTTTCCCACTAATTGAAAAACTCTTTCTTTCATTTCAGCGGCGGCTTTATTTGTGAAGGTAAGCGCTAAAATTCTGTAGGGATTAATGCCTTGTGATAGCATATAGGCAATACGGTAGGTAAGCACACGTGTTTTTCCGGAGCCGGCACCTGCAATTACCATTACAGGTCCGTGAATTTGAGCAACGGCATCACGCTGAGAATCGTTGAGTTGAGAGAGAATGTTGGGGTTAGCAGCCATAACTATTTAATCTAAAATGAGAACAGTTGGAATCGAAAGTATTATGAGTAAATTAACGGCGAAGATATGAATAATATTTAATAATTTCTTGTTAATTTGCATTCATGTTAATCTACGTCCCTAAAACAACACCGCGAATTTTTTATACCTTCAAAATAATTTTTGAACGATTATTAAATGTGTCGCTACATTTCACAACAGATATTGATGAGTTTTTGGTTTCAACAGAGCCGAAAATGGCCTACTCTTCTCAAAAAATAGAAGCCTCAGTTTGGATGGAAGCTACGGCATTACTTTTTGAAGAAAATATTATGAAACAGAATATTAACACAGAAAAGTGGGGAGGCTATTCGCTTTTTTTTCCTGTAAAAAATGGAAACTTCTCTATTGATTTTGCTTCCGTTATCTTTTTTCTTGTGAGTCGCTACGAAGAGTATGATAATGCTGTACTTCTTGACAAACACAAGCGTTTTTCCTGCAAAAATAGCATTGCCCACACCTTAGGCTGGCATAGAACCCTTATGACACACCGACTTGCTTTTGCGCTTGCTGAGGAAATAAAGAAATATTTTCCTCAATTTGTGTATAAAACGCCACAATTTGTGGAATTTTCTACCCATGATGTGGATATTGCCTACCAATATAAAGGGAAACAGTGGTGGCGCTTGTGTGGCGCTTTCGCAAAATCAATCTTCACACTTAGGTTTACACATGCACAAAATTGCCTGAAAACGGCCTTAGGAATAGATGTCGTTGACCCATTCGATAATTTTGAACCGGAAAATGTAATACCAAAACCCATCTATTTTATTCCAACCGCTTCTTTTGGCAAATACGACAAGAATATTTCTGTCAAAAGCAATGCCTTTAGAAGACTAATTTGCAAAATAAAAGAACATTCTGAAATAGGACTTCACCCTTCTTATCATTCGTCAGAAAATAAATCATTCATTGAAAAAGAAAAAAAGAAGTTAGAAAAAGTTTCACAGTTAACCATTACCAAGTCGCGGCAACATTTCTTGCGGTTTCGTTTTCCTGATACTTTTCGTGCATTATTGGAAGCTGGAATCACTGACGATTATTCTCTTGGATGGCATGATGACGCGGGATTTCGCGCTTCCATTGCTGTGCCTTACCCCTTTTTTGATTTGCTCAAAAATGAAGAAACAGCACTCATGTTGCACCCCTTAGCTTTTATGGATTGTGTTTTCGCTCAAGAGGAAGGAAGTAGTGTTTTAAGCGAATTACGCGAGGAAGCAAAAAAAATGGGTGGAAACTTGATAGTTCTTACCCATAATTCGTATTTACAATAGTTTACTCATCATAAATTACTGCGAGCACAGTGGTTCCCACTGCATACAACGTGTTTTTGTCAATATTTGAAATATTATCTTGCAAGGTGTGCCACGTTGAAACAAAGCCTGTACCTGTAGTTTGGTCTTGGTGGATAATATTGAGCATTGGAATTTTAGCCAATCTGTTCACATAGTAATGGTCGTCCACGATGTAATTTCCGGGAGTATTAATAAAGTAGTTTTTGTGGCCTAATTGGTAGGCTTTTGCCCAAACCTTAGCCACCCTTTGCGCCGCATACATCGTGGAGTATGCTTCTTGCAAGAATTTGGCTTGAGGTGCGCCTACCATATCCAACAAAATGCCAAAATCTGCTTTGTAGTTAGCCACATGAGTATTTCTTGCCCAATACTGTGCGCCCAAACACCACCAGTCTCCTTTTTCGTTTTGCCCGCCTCTTGGTCCCCAATCCTCCGCATCAAAAAAAACAATATCAATACCTACTTCCGGTTTTTTTAGATGTAACTGGCGAGCCACTTCCAATAGCACACCCACTCCGCTGGCGCCGTCGTTGGCTCCATCAATTGGGGTGTTCCAGTGTGTGTGGTCGGGGTCGTTGTCAGCAAAAGGGCGCGTATCCCAATGGGCTGCCAATAAAATTCTGCGCTGTTTCTCCGGAAAGAAGGAGCCAATAATATTTTTACCCTTTATCTTAGTGCCATCGTACGTAGTAGCTGTAAAGGGTTGAACAATAACTTTGTCGCAATACTCTCTTAGTTTATCTGTTAGAAATTTTGCGCACCGGTTATGCGCTTCCGAATTTGGAACTCGTGGGCCAAATTCGGTTTGCTTTTTTACAAAGTAAAAGGCTGAATCGCTATCAAAATCGGGGGCATCAATAGTAATTTGTTCTTTTCTATGCAACTCTTTTCTATGCTTTGAATCCTTACAGGAAAATAGTATAAAAAAAAACGGGATGAGCAAAAAAAAGAGTTTTTTCATGTTCTTGTTTTTATGATTTTCGTGTGGCAAAAATACATTTTAAAAACTCTATATTTGCCGTTTAAAAAAAATCTACCATGCGTCGGTTTTGTGCGCTGCTTATTTTGTTGCTTGGGATATTTTCCATACCATTACTTGCTAACTCAAACGGAGACACTGAGGAGTTTCACGCCGATGAGTATATCATCGACCACATTGTAGATAGCTATGGTTGGCATATTACCACTTCTTTGAGAGGAAAAGATATTTCTATACCACTCCCTATCATTTTGTTCGACAAAGGAAAATTGGTTTGCTTTATGTCGTCGAAGTTTCGACATGGCACTTTTGCTTATAAAGGTTTTGCCTTAGGATTTACAAAAGAAACAAAAGGAAGGATTGTAAAGCTGAAAGGGGATTATGCTAATTTTACAGGCCAATTAGAGAACAAGACGATTTATCAATATTCCACAAAATTTTTCGATGTCTCCATTTCAAAGAATGTTTGCGCTTTGTTGATGAGTATTATGGCTCTATGTGTAATTTTTCTATCCGTAGCTCGAACCTATCAACGAAATCCACGCCGTGCCCCAAAGGGGTTTCAGGGTATGGTAGAAATTGTGATTCTTTTTATTAGAGATGATATTGCAATTCCCCTAATCGGCACTCAGAAGTACGAAAAGTATTTTCCTTATTTGCTCACGCTGTTTTTCTTTATTCTGTTTAATAATTTGATGGGATTAATTCCTTTTTTTCCGGGTGGTGCAAATGTTACCGGTAATATTGCGGTTACTATGATTCTTGCATTGGTTACTTTTTTTATTGTTTCATTCTCATCGAATAAAAATTACTGGCTACATATCATCAATCCACCCGGCGTTCCTTGGTGGCTTAAATTTCCTTTGCCTATTATTCCTTTCATTGAAATTGTGGGCTTGCTAACAAAGCCGGTGGTGTTAATGATTCGTCTGTTTGCCAACATCATGGCAGGCCATATTATTATTCTCGGTTTCATAGGGTTGATATTTATTTTCGGTGCGATACATCCTCTTGCCGGTATTTTAGTATCGCCTATATCCATATTGTTCTATATATTTATGGGCTTAATTGAGCTGTTAGTTGCCTTCATCCAAGCATTTATATTTACATTACTCACTGCACTTTATATTGGAATGGCAGTAGAGGAGGAGCATGCTTAGGGACATTCTGTTTTAACAAATTTTCTTAGTGCGAGAAAAAAAACCATCTCTTTTTTTGATATTTCTTGTAATCTGTTTGCTAAATCGTTGTACGACTCGTTGCTGCGGTTTTTGAATTTACGCCCACATTCAAGGGCAAATTGCCTCCAAAGGTCTCCGATGCTGGTCATTTCTACGGCAAAATCTTTCATTTTCGGCTTGTTTAAAATATCTGCGGCTTCGTACAAAAAAGCGCTATATAAAAAGCGGAAGCCTACTCCTCCTGTACCAAACTCCTCCATTGCTTGCAGCAACGTAACTAAGAAAAGTAGCGCTTCTTTTTCTCCATATTTTGCTTCTAACTTTCTTACTGCTTTAGCCAGTGATGCTATTCCTCGTGCGCCTATAGGTACAAACGGTACGCCAATCATATTTCGACATGTTTTTTTAATACCTTTAATAATTGCACTTTTCAGGTCGAGTTCATGTTTCGGAAGTTCTTTCACCCAGTACATTTTTCCCTGTGGTTTGAACATTCCTTTACTAAATCTAACTTTTTTTAGACTATTTGACGACAGTTTTTGCATGGTAGCTACTGTGGGGTCGCTTACTATATATTCACTACCCTCCTTTCCAACCACACATAGGTGATGTGCGTTAAAGTGAATACGCATTGGAGTATAGGGTAGGAAATATAAACCAACCACATTGCCAACGGGTACTCCTTGTGCAAGTAACTTGTCTAACTCTTCCATTGCTTTTTCTTCGTCGGAAAAGCGTTTTTTTTCTTCAATCTTTATGTGTAGGTTTTTCATTGAGCGGGAAAATATAGCTCCGGGCAGTGTGCGGAAACTAAATTTCATCATATTGCCTTTATACGACACAAAGGGCATATTGATGAAGAAAAGTCCTGCTCCAATGCCGAAAATTAACGGCTCGCTCAGCTTATAGCCATAGAAGTTCAGCAAATTGGAAGCTACTCCCGATTCGCAATGTGCTGCACTGCTATGTTCAAAATTCAAATTCATAATGCTACTTCTTTAAGTTCTTCTACAGTAATTTCTAAAACGGTTGCATATTTTTTTAGAGACTCTTCATCCAATCTATTAAAATACTCCGGAGTAAAATGTTTTTTTACATGCTTTTTTGGTATTCCTGTATAGGATGCGAGCAGTTTTACATCAAATAGATTGATTTCGGCGTGGTAGGCAAGCGGGCTTAAAAATCCGTCGAGTACTTTTTTACGAATCTCTTCAATTTCATGGGAATGTTTCGACATAACTACTTCACAAGCCTCAAACTTTTTTTCCCACTTTTGTCGCCATTCCTTGCCGTCAAAATAGTATTGCACCATCTTTTCGCCCGCTGCTTCAACGAGTTTGTCATTTACTCTTGCTTCCATTTTTTAGGATAATATAGGTTAATATCCGTGATTTACTTTTTCAATTTTTCCAATTTCAAAGCAGTGAAAAACCTCTTTTCTTCTGCTGCAATTTCAACCAATAAGTCAGCTAAATTATTGTACGACATTTCGCTTCGTTTTTTTAATTTTCTACCACATTCAAGGGCAAATTGTCTCCACAGGTCTCCTATACGTGTCATTTCCACAGAATAATCTTTCAGTTTTGGTTCGTTGAGCATTTCTGCAGCTTCATGTAAAAACATACCATACATATAGCGGTAGCCTGCCCCACCTGTGCCAATCTCTTCAATAGCTTGTACTAAGGTTGCTAAATATAAGAGGGCATCTTTTTCGCCGTATTTGGTTTCAATCTTACGAATTTTTTTAGAAAGTGTAACAATACCACGTACGCCTAATTGTGGTATCACTGGGTAGCCAAGCATATTTTTGCACGTTTTTTTTATACTTCCAACAATAACATTGCGAATATCTGTTAGGGCAGGTTTTTCTTTTATCCAGTACATTTTTCCATGGGGTTTAAACCCCCCTTCGGGGAAACGCACTTTCATTAAATCGCTGTACGATATTCTAAGCAAAGAATCGTGCCAACAGGGGTCGCTAATAATATATTCATCTCCTTCTCTGCCAATTACGCAAAGATTATGCGCGTTAAAGTGAACTTGAATTGGTGAATAAGGAAGATGATACAAACCCACTACATTGCCTACCGGTGTTCCGGCGCTAAGCAATTCATCCATCTCTTTCATTGCTTCTTCTTTGTTTTTAAATTTTTTCATCCCTATTTTTACTTTTAGTTTTCTCATGGCACAAGAAAAAATAGAGCCAGGGAAGGAACGAAAACTAAATTTGAGCGAGTTGCCTTTAAAAGGCACAAAGGGTACATACACAAAAGTTAATCCTTCTCCAATCCCAAATATCATTGCCTCACTCAGTTGGGAGCCATAGAAATGTAACATATTGGAGGTTACACCTGTTTCACAATGTGCAGCGGTGCGATGTTCAAAATTCTTTACCATAGTTTACAGTTTTTTAAGTTCATCAATAGAAATTCCAAATGCGTTGGCGTAGTTGTTCAAAGTTTCTCCGTCTAATTGGTTGAAATATTCCGGTTTTAAATGTTTTCTAATATGTCGCTTAGAAATTCCGGTATAAGACGATAAAAGGCTAATACTAAACAGTTTAGCTTCTATGTGATACCCCAGCGGGCTCAGCTCTTCCGCAAGCACTTTATTGCGGATAGGTTCAATTTTTTCAAGGTGGTCTTCCATTAACATTCTGGTAGCAACGTCGTTTTTTTCCCACTTCTCTACCCACTCATTCCCATCAAAATAACGATACAATTGCTTCCCCTGTTCGTCAGAAGTACTAAATTTGTGGATTACATTCATGTTTTTTTGTTTGTTTTATTTTAATATTTCATATCCTTGTAAGCGAGACTCAGGTTTGAAAATTAACGGGCAAAATTTACCGACCTTGTTTCTCGTATTACTGTAATCTTGATTTGGCCGGGGTAAGTCATTTCGTTTTGAATTTTCTTGGAAAGGTCGAAAGAGAGCTCAATGGCTTGTTCATCGGCTACTTTTTCAGCGCCCACAATTACGCGCAACTCTCTACCTGCTTGTATAGCAAATGTTTTCACTACTCCCGGATAGGTAAGGGCAAGGTTTTCCAAGTCTTGTAAACGTTTAGTATAGGCTTCTACCACTTCTCTACGGGCTCCTGGACGCGCACCTGATATAGCATCGCATACTTGCACTAATGGCGCATAGAGATTATCCATCTCCATTTCATCGTGATGTGCGCCGATAGCGTTAATAATTTCAGGGCGTTCTTTAAACTGCTCTGCTAATTTTGCTCCAAGTACTGCGTGTGGCAGGTCTGACTCAATATCAGGCACTTTACCAATATCATGCAGCAAGCCGGCACGCTTGGCAATTTTGGGGTTTAACCCCATTTCTGCAGCCATGATAGCACATAAATTAGCCACCTCCTTGGAGTGTTGCAGCAAGTTTTGTCCATACGACGAGCGATAGCGCATTTTACCTACAATCCGCATCAACTCATTGGGGAGGTTATGAATACCTAAATCGATACAGGTACGTTTTCCAATTTCGGCAATATCCTGTTCAATATTTTTCTTTGTTTTAGCCACCACTTCTTCAATTCGGGCAGGGTGGATACGGCCGTCGGTAACCAATTTTATTAAAGATTGACGTGCAATTTCGCGGCGAATGGGGTCGAAGCTGGAGATTAATATGGCATCTGGGGAGTCGTCAATGATGATGTCCACCCCACAAATGCTTTCTAATGAACGAATGTTACGGCCTTCACGTCCAATAATGCGTCCTTTCATCTCTTCATTCTCGATATTAAATACAGAAACTGCATTTTCTAAAGCTGCTTCTACTCCAACACGTTGAATAGACTTAATCACAATTTTCTTGGCTTCCATGTTGGCGGTGTTTTTTGCTTCGTTAATAATATCATTTACCAACACCATGGCATCGGCTTTTGCTTCATCCTGCATTAATACTATTAGCTGTTCTTTTGCTTCCTGTGTGCTCAATTCGGCAATAGCTTCTAATTTTGCTTTTTGAACAGAGGTTTGTTTTTCCAACTCAGACTGTCTTAGCTTGTTCGCCTCAATTTGCTTGGTCAATGTGTCTTTCAGTGAAACATTTTCTTGTGTTTTTCTGTTTACTTCTTCTAATTTTTGGTTCAGCGTAGTTTCCTTTTGTTTAATACGATTTTCAGCGGCAGCAATTTGTTGATTCCTCTCGTTTACTATTTGCTCGTGTTCGCTTTTAAGTTGTAAAAACTTTTCTTTTGCTTGAAGTATCTTCTCTTTTTTAAGCAACTCGCCATCTTCATTTGCTTTTTTCAAAGCCTCGTTTACTTCTTTCATTTTGGCGCTTGCCTTTTGTGTTAAAATAGATTTCAAAGCAGTAAATGCTACTGCAATCCCAATAAATAGCCCAACGAGGGCTGCTATAATAATTCCTATTGTCATGATATATAATGGTTAATGATTAGTAATTAATGTTTAATGATTTGTTGTTTATGTTACAAAAAATCCCGCATTTGTTCGTAATAGGGTTTATAAACTCCTATCTAGTATTTTTTGAAGCTTCCTTCGTGGGTCGAAAGTCCGTGAAAACGGCAGGTTCTAACCAAAAAGAGTTGGGCTTCTATGTTTGTAATTGAGTTTATCAAACGTTGTGCGAACAAAGGCGGGATAAATAATTGTCAAAGAACGCGTTAATCAATGTCAATACGATTGGCTAATTCTTGTAGTTCTATCATTTTGGGTATTAAATCCTCTTCATATTCTTGCAGTCTTTCGTTGCATTCAATGTTTTTTACCACTTCATCTATTAATAGTTTTGATAAAATATCTTGATGGTTTTTGTAGTTCCACTGTTTTGCAAACTTGAAAAAACTGTCATTGATTTTTTTTTCGGCTTCTCTATAGTAGTGTTCCCATTCTTTCAAGATTTTCAACTCAATAACTTCTTGCGCAACTGCTATCTTGATGGTTATTCTTTCGTCTTCCATTGCATTCTATTTAAAAGCTCAATACATTGGTCTATATCCCGCACCAACTTCTCAATTTTTTTTTCTGTTTGTTTCTTATCTTCTTTATATAATACTGTTTTTGTTATCGTTAATATTTTGTTTCTTTCGTTTAGAAGGTCTCTCTCTTTTTCTAATTGTTCAATCTTTTCTACGGCGGCCGAAAGGTTTGCTTGTAAAATTTTGTTTTCCGCTGTTTTTTCCTCTACTACTTGCTTTACTTTAACAAGTTTACTTTCAATTTGATGATACAGTGTTAAAAATGATGCCATCGCAAACTATTCATCGGCAAAGATAGAAATTAATTCACTAAAAAATAGGGGAGGCTTCATTTTTTACAAACTATCTATCAAATCACTTAAAAAATAGCAAAATAGAATTTTTAAGACTCCCGAGTTGTTTAATCTCGTTTGTTTTCTTTTTTTGAAAATAGCGCCATGAATGCCAAAGCTTTATTGAAAACCTTCTATAATGGTGGTACACAAATAGGGACAAGAACGCTAAAACGGTGTAAGAAAACCCTACCAGAAAACTTTTTGTTAGCAAAGATGCAATCACACAAACGATAGCATAATAGGTGGGCAAACCAAAAAAACTAATAACAAACCTTACTGAGCCTACAAATATTTTATCTTTGATTTTTCCGGTTGCCCAGTTGGCTACATACCAAGGAATAGCGTTGTTAATAAAGCTGAATAGAAAGAATGGTGAAAGGAGTACCCACAAAAAACTCCTTGCGATTAACCCGAAGCGTGTTGTTTTTTTATTTACCAACCAATCTTTAAAGTTTAATGTATCAAGTAAATCAGAGTATTCTTTCGTTTCTTTCATTAAACTCTCAAACTTTTCAGGCTCATTTTCTCTTAGCGTGTCCATTTGAGCAACTGCTTTTTTCTCTTCTTTAAATTCATCGTAATAATTGTATTTTTTATAATTATTTCTGATGTTATGAAGCCTAACCACCTCACGAAGAAGATTACATGGTTTATAGTATTCATCATTTTCAATATTCACAATCATTGATTTGATGATAGGCCTTGCTTTTTCGTTGAATTTCAGATACGCATCGTTGGGGCTATTTTTATACGTTTCAAAAAGTTCACTTATTTCAAAAGGTTTACCAATTTCAATGAGTACTTTTTCTCTAAACTTGTGAATATCGGAATAATGTAAGTTAACGGGCAGAATTTGCAATTTTAAATTGTAGTTTGCGGCGGCTTCTGCTTCAAAACAAACTCTAGGAACTCCTTTTTTAAAAGTGGTAAGCCACCTTCCTTGTTGGTGAAGCGCTTCCGGAAACATAATGATGACACCGCCTTCCACTAATATTTTGCTTGCTATTTGAAAGGTTATTAAGTTTTCTTTAATATCAGACATCGAACTTGCATCTCGTGTGCGGAACGCGGGCATTACTCTCCAAAAGCGAAATATTTTTGCAAGGAAGTTCTTTTTAAAAATATCGCCTCTTGCTAAGGAAACAGGTTGGCGGTAGTCTTTAAACATACTTACTAAAAGGAGGGCATCGTTGAAGCTATTCTGGTGGTTTGCAATGATGAAGATTGGAGTTCCGGGAGGGGGTATGTTTTCACGACCAATCACACAGCGTTCTTTAAAGAAGAGGTCAACAAATGCTAATCTGAAAAAGGGCATAATAACATCCCACGGGTAGGAGTGTTTTCCAATATTGTTAAAATCAATCATAAAGCAAAAATTTATTTGATTAAAAACTGCAAAAGTATTTTTTTTCTTAGAATGATTCACAACGATTTGTTTTTTTTTCACAGTAATATTTTTTAATATCTTTGCACGAATTTTATATTATTTATTAAATAATTGATTATGAATAAGTTACAATTTATCAAACAAACATTAACTCTCTTTATCATTCTTGCTCTTGCCTTTTTTGTTACCCCTCTCAAAGCGCAACATCTTTTTTCAGTATCCTACAACGATTTATCAAGGAACACAGTAAAAGAAATTCAAAGCCAAATTTTGAATTCTGAAATTTCAGTATTATCGTTAACAAAAAATAATGAAAACAGGGATATATTTCCGGTTGTATATTCAACGGTAGAAAATGCAAGAATTATTATTTTGAATGAGCGAACAGGCAATAATGTAGTAATAACTCCTACTTCAAAAGCAAGTACCCACTTTGAGTTAGCGCCTTTCTTTGTTGAAGAATTGCGACAAGGGGTGCTGGGGGATGCCGACCGCTTTTTAGTGTTGGTTACTTCTGAAGATTTTTCAGTGAAAAATGTGTCCTCTGTTTCTGTTTCACGAAATGAAGTTTACATTCCTCAGTACTTTTATGGACTAAAAGAGGATGTAAAGGAGGCGCTACCCAAAGACAGGCAAATTATTAGGATTCATAAGCAAAAACCGCGATTGATTACTATTCCTTCCGACGACCCTGAATTCGAGAGTTACATAGCACAGTTAGAAGAAGAGATGAGTTATTACATTTATATTTACAAATTTCCCAATGGTGTTTTGTGTACCTACGATGAGCATTTCAACCCTGATGATAGCCCACTTCTTGGTCGTTCAGGAAACAACTTGCAATTTCAATTAAGTGGAAACCTGAATGCTCAACAAATTACGGCTACTAATTATGCTTTTAATCTTTGGAGTGAGCAATTGGCGGGTACTGTTCCTATTGATATTAGAGTAAATTACGTGTCGCTGGGGCAAGGTGTTTTAGGCTCCTCAACATATATGCAATTTTTCTTTAATCCAACCACCGACTCTTGGTATGTTTCATCTTTATGGAATCAATTGGTTGGGTATGACGCTACTTCAAACCGAGATATTTCTTTGAGTATGGGGTCAGGAGTTACTTGGTACTTAGGCACCAATGCCAGCCCGGTAGGCGGTCAATTTGATTGGGTAACTATTATGTTGCATGAAGTATGTCATGGATTGGGTTTTTCTTCAAATACAAACCAAGATGGTAGTTATTTCTATATTACTTCTGGCGGTGGTGCCTCGTATGATGATTATCCCTGTATTCTCACACGCCAATTGTTTCAAGGAACTACCGGCCCTTGTATTACCGAACTTACGCAATCGCAACGCGCAGCAGTGTTAACAAGCAACAATTTGTTTGCCGGTGCGCCCGGTTCTTATTTGTTGGAAGCCAACGGGGGTACACGTGTTAAATTCTATGCTCCTTCTTCATGGGCACCCGGCTCAAGTAGATGCCACTGGGACACTTCGGTTTCGTTTTCAACGTTTATGAAATATGCTGCTTCATACGGTTATGCCTTGCATACATTTAATACGAGAAAGATTGGTATTTTGAAAGATATTGGTTGGACTGTTCCGGTAGGAACTGGTACGTGCGCTCCCCCAATTATTAATAGCGTTGAAAATGTACTGAACGGGAACCAAATTACCTGGACACTCTCTGAAGGAGAGACTGTAAATTTGTATTACAATAATAATATCATTGCCTCCAACATTGCGGGAACAACATTTTTTCATAACAACCCCACAGGAACTCCACAATGTTATAAGTTAGTAGTTTATTGCCCCACAGGTGGAATATCTATTATGTCGGACGAAATGTGCAGTTCATTTGTACCGGTAGCAAGCATTTCAGTATCCCCCACAACGGGTCATGTGGGGGTTCCCTTTACATTAACGGGTACGGTTACACCAAGTAATGCTACTAATCAAACCATCACTTGGAGTGTTCAAGGTGCCGGAGTTACCGGAGCTACTATTTCAGAAAACATACTCTATACTACTGCCGCCGGACAAGTAACGGTATGTGCTACCATTGAAGATGGACTATCGATAGGCAATGACTATTCAAAAGGTTTCATTATTACGATAAACAGAGCGCAATTGCAAGGAAGCGTAAACATAGAAGGGGATGCCGTTTTTGGACAAACACTAACCGCTCGCACAAATTTATCATCTAACCCCATAATCCCTTCCTTAGG
>Ga0209737_10000163_pt1 | contig 59608 bp, 35 predicted proteins | sample TergutCu122P3_FD_187284 | JGI IMG/M metagenome (GOLD analysis project Ga0209737, IMG submission 187284) | Cubitermes ugandensis P3 segment gut microbial communities from Kakamega Forest, Kenya - Cu122 P3 (SPAdes) (version 2) | ecosystem: Host-associated > Arthropoda: Insects > Digestive system... | reverse complement strand
ATTTTTAGCCACATATGATCCAATGATATTACAATACGGGGTAGCATCTTTATGGGCAGGCGACCTCAATATGAATGATATTATAGATCATGTGGATATGTCTATTTTCAACATTGTATGGAAATCGAATACTTTTGGACAATACATTGCCGCTGACATTAATATGGATGGAATAGTAAACAATACAGACCTCTCTTTTGTTACCCAAAATACCAAATTGGGCTTATATTCACCTATATATTTTTTCAAAAAAAGATAAGTAAATAAACCAGTAAGTAAATAGATTAATTAATCAATTAAAAATAAATAACATGAAATCGTTTAAACCAAATTTTTCAGATAGTATCACATTATTATATAACAAAACAAATAATATAATAAAATTCATCAGTGTAAAAATCTTTTGTTGCGTAATTATGCTGCTTTTATGTGGTAATACGCTTTTTTCACAATCATTTTCTACTCCTTTATTGGAACACAGAATTATTAATTTAAGGTATGAGCCGAGTTGGCAATTAACATCACATGGCGCCGTAGTTTTTGATTTACAGATAAAGGCAGGGGTAGGTTATACAGCCACAGGATGTCCCATGACTTCTACAGATATCATGATGTTATATAATAATAATTCAGGTATTCGATTAGATTTGATTAACGGATATGGAATTCTGCCATCCTCAAACCCTGTTGGCATCACAGCTGCAGAGCCAAATCCATGGTGTTTGGTAGGAACAAACGGCATACGTCTGCATTTAGATAAAGATGTTTCTCCGTCAAATCCAACAAGTAATAATTTTACAGATGAGTTTGTAACCGTTGCTACTTTTGTACTCCCTGTTCTTGCCGGTGTCGAAGCGCTTACATCAGATTTTTACTTGGAATTCTACCCTTATGATGATTCCTCAATTGGCTCTGCGTGGTCATCTGAATTAGACGCAGCAGACCCGCATGCCTATAATATCGATTCTTCCATACAATTCCATTTAAATACGGATCCGGATGATACCACAAATACAGATTTGTACTTCGCTGAGTTTAAAATTTATCCCAATCCGGCAACAAGCGGTAATACAGTGACCTTCCAATTAAAGCTGGAGGATAACGAACTGCCTGATGCTATTGCATATATTTTTGACATAACCGGTAAAATAATAAGAACATATCACTTAACTAACTATTCAACAGAAGTAGTAATTGATTTTGCTCCAGGTTCTTATGTGGTTAAGGGAATTACAAAAACCGGTAGAGAATTTATAGAAAAAATGATCATTCAAAAATAAATAACTGATTTTTAAATTGAGGCTGTTCAAAAAGTCGAAATATTTTACTACAAAAAAGCTTGCCAAAACGGCAGGCTTTTTAGTTAAAAATAAAACAGTGTAAGTCTTGGCATAAAGCCGTTTTTTGCAATGAAAGTGTGTATATTTATAATAATTGATTAAATGTGCAATAAATGGAGTTGAATATGCAATAAATGGAGTTGAATACGCTATAATTAATTTATAATAAAAGGTTTAATTTGTAGCTTCAATTGTGGATTACTATTTAATTGGCTTTTAATTTCTATAAAATAATTATATGAGAGTTTCTAGTGTAGAAAAACAAGTACATTTAGATTGTTTTAATTATGCAAAAAATAAAGAAAAACCTTTAATAGAGGTCGGACATTACGAAAATGGAACTGTACACCAAATAACTACTAAGTCCAATACAATAATTGTTGTATTAAGCGGCGCTTTGAATTTTCATTTATTTCAAATAAGCGGTAATCAGATAGCTACAGGACAACTTATCATACTTCCAACTAAAAGTAATTTTAAATTTGAAACAACAAAAGATACCATTTTAGTTATTTTTCATTTAGATATTAATCTTAATTTTTGTGATCATTTTTCTTTTGAAGCATTAAACAAGGTAAAAAAAAGACATAAGCGCATACACATATTGTCGTGCAATAGTGTTATAATGAGCTATTTAGTTCTTTTATCTTCGATTTTAAGTGATGGACTTCATTGTAGCTATTTAATGGAAATAAAGATAAAGGAGTTTTTGTACCTACTTAGATACTATTATTGCGTGGAAGAATTAAGAGTTTTTTTCTCTCAAATTTTAAATAATGATTTTAAATTTTCAAGGCTTGTTTGGCAAAATTATGATACGCATTTAAGTGTTTATGATTTGGCAAAAAAAACCAACTATAGTATTTCCGGTTTTGAAAAACGTTTTAAAAAAGCTTTTGACATGTCTCCCTCCGAATGGATGAACTTTCAAAAAGCACAAGCTATCCATCACGAAATAAAATGTAGTCAGAAAACATTTGCTGAATTAAGCTATGAGTTTGGTTTTTCTTCACCTTCCCATTTTAATAGTTTTTGCAAAAAAATATTTGGCAGAACTCCCGGGAATATTAGAAACCAACAAGATAAAAAAGATAATTTTTAAAAAATAATAAAAAAAATATGAATACAATTTTACAAATTAAAGAAAGTGTGATAAAAGATTTTAATAACATCACACTAATGCTGATGGCATTGCTGTTCTTTAGCATGGGATTTAATCTCTCGGCACAATCGGTTACTCCCGGAGGAACCTCTTATAACGTTGAATTTTGGCTTAAAGCCGATCAATTAGTAACCAATCAGTCGGTACAAAATCGGGTACAGGTTACGCGATGGGAAGATGCTAACGGAAAAGTTTTTGTTGGAAATGCCGGTACAGCCGCCGGCGCTGCACCTGCTATGAAGTATGACGGAATGAACTTTCATCCATCGGTTGATTTTGAAGCGCCTGCAAAAAGGTTAGTGTCGGAAAATAATTTTCAAACGGAAGCCAGCACAAGTCGGATGTATCGTTCGTTTTATATAACGTCGGCAAGACTTACAGGAACCAACTACGGCACCGTTTTTGCCTATCGCGACAATCAGGATGAAGGTTGGCGAGGCGCAACCAATGCCGATTATCTGTATTATAATAACGGATCGCTCGGTAATTTTAGTCCGGGTGTAGGAAAGCGGTATGGAATAACAAGCATGGACAGAGCCGGTATCGTATGGCATAATGCAAAACCAATCACCGGCACGGCGCGGGCGGTTGCCGCCGGAAACGGAAGAGCAATTATTGGAACAAGAACAGCTACAGGTACTGTCGCTCCATTTTATGGCGACATTCAAGAGATCATCGTTCTTTCTACCCCTGTGGGAACGCCCTTCGATCCGTTGGATATCCAAAAGGTAACCTCCTATTTGGCTATTAAATATGGGCAAACACTCGAAAGTGACCAGCCCAATCTTTATGCTTCAAATGGAACAATGGTATGGGATGCTTCTGTTAACGGAGATTACACGAATAATGTATTCGGTATTGGGCGAGATGACGCCACAGGGTTGTATCAACGCCAATCGGTTAACTATGAAGACCAAACCCTTACAGCTTTTTTGGGCAACGCTTTAGCTAATTTGAACTCAGATAATAGTGGAATATTAACAGATATGACTTATTTGGTTTTAGGTTCCAACGGACAGAACGGTACAACTCCATACGTACAACCGGATGGTACGGAGTTTTTTAACCGTACACTAACAGATGTGTCTTTTTCTATGCGTCAAAACCGGCTGTACAAAGCACAATTAACGGGCGCTATGTCGCTATTTACTAACTTACAATTGAAAAATTTCAAAGCCAGATATATCATGGTATCCAACAGTACTGACTTTCTTCCGGAAAATACCCGTCTTTATTCCATTAATGCAAACGGAATTGCCAACAATGTTGAGATATATGACGGTGATTTCATCGGTTTTGTGCTTTTGGAAAGAACCCCGGGGGGGATAACAGGTTACAGTGTAGAACTTTGGCTAAAGGCTGATGAAATTCAAAGCGGTACACATTTATCTAATAATGCTAACGTAACCCGTTGGGAAAATCAATCGGGCGCAATGATGCACTTCGTGCAGGATGGTATTACCGCGGTACCCATTTACAAACAAGGAGGGATGAACTATAATCCGGCTGTTCATTTTGTGGCTCCGGCAAAGAAATTAGTATCGGATATTGACTTTCAAACGGAAGCCGGCAGAAATTATCGTACTTTCTATGTTTCATCGGCTACGCTTACGGGAACGGCATACGGAACTGTTTTTGGCTACCGTAATACTTTGGAAGAGGGTTGGCGGGGTGCAACGAATGCCGATTATTTGTACCGTATAACCGGAACAACCAATACACCTTTCAGTCCGGGCATAGGAAAACGTTACGGAATAGTAAGTATGGACCGCTCCGACGCAGTTTATCATAATGCAAAACAAGTAGCCGGTACGCCTCAAGCAATGGTTACCGGCAGTGGCAAAGCAGTTATCGGTACAAGAGGACCTGCTTTGGCCACCAATCCGTTCTATGGCGACATTCAGGAAATTATCGTTCTTTCTACGCCGGTGGGTACACCTTTTAGCTTGTTGGATATCCAAAAAATAAACTCCTACTTAGCCATTAAATACGGACAAACATTAGAAAGCGACCAACCCGATCTTTATGCTTCCGATGGGGAGATGGTTTGGCAAGCCTCCAAAAATTCGGGATATACGAATCATGTATTTGGTATTGCACGCGATGATGGTTCCGGTTTGTATCAAAAACAATCCACAAATGTGGATGATGTAAGCCTTACTGCTTTCTTGGGCACTACCTTGTATAATCTAAGTTCCAGCAATGCAGGAACTTTAAATAATATGACCTATCTGATTTTGGGTTCAAACGGGTTAACCGGAACTTCTCCTTACTCACAGGCTGACAGTACGGAATTTGTTAATCATACGATCATAGATGAGTTTTTTAGCAAACGCCAGGACAGAATGTACAAAGCGCAACTAACAGGCGCCGATTCGATAACCATCAGTTTGCAGACAAAAAATTTAAAGGCTAAATATATAATGGTATCGAATGCCATTGATTTTCTTCCGGAAAATACGCGGCTTTATCCGCTTACTCCGGTCGGTGTGGCTGAAAATGTTAAAATGTTTGATGGCGACTACATCGGTTTTGTGCTTTCGGAAAAAGCGCCTGGAGGAGTAACAAATTACAGACTTGAGCTTTGGCTTAAAGCAGACGAAGTTCAACAAGGCTCTATATTACCCAATAATGCTCCTGTAACACGTTGGGAAAACCAATCGGAAAGAGTGATGAACTTTGTATCGAGTGGTACCACTATACCTGTATATACCCATAATGGGATGAACTTTAATCCGGCAGTTAATTTTTCTACTTCAGCAAGAAGGTTGGTGTCGGATGTTCCTTTTCCCGTCGAAGCTCCGGCGAACCGTATCTACCGTTCATTTTATGTAACCAAATCAATTCTAATGACCAGCTACGGGGCGGTTTTTTCTTACAATACTAACTATGATGAAGGATGGTATTCTGCTGCAAATTATTTGTATGCTGCAGGAACGGCTGTTACTACCTATAATCCCGGATTACCTCAACGCTATGGAATTACCAGCGTGGATAGAAGTAGTAATACCGTTTGGCATAACGCAACACCGGCATCCGGTGGTACGGCACGTCCTTTGGTTGCCAGCGCTACTTCTTTTGCAACAATCGGAACAAGAGGAGCTGCTGCAACCACGTACCCATTTTATGGCGACATTCAGGAAGTTATTATTCTTTCTACAACTCCCGGTACGCCCTTTAATCAGGCAGATATTCGAAAAATAAACTCCTATTTAGCCATTAAGTATGGACAAACGCTGGATACAATTCAACAACCCAACCTCTATAGCTCTTCGGGGAGTGTGGTATGGGATGCTGTTGCCAATCGGGGGTACAACAATAATATGTTTGGTATTGCGCGCGATGAAGCTACGGGATTGTATCAAAAACAATCTACCAATGTAAATAATAATACTCTTACCCTATTTTTGGGTAGTACCTTATATGCATTGAGTGAACAAAACAGGCAAACTTTACCGAATAATGCCTATTTGATAATCGGTTCCAATGGAAAGAGTATAAACGCAAATGCAACTGCCGCTTACAATTACCTGGAAGAGGAGCAGTTTGCTAATCTTGTTACTGACTTTAAACTCAATTACCGCACTGCCTTAACGTACAGGGCGCAGATTACTACGGCAGGCGCTCAGGGCGGCGAGCATACAGTGAGTATGCAAATAACCAGTTTAAGACCCCGTTATGTGCTTGTTTCCGGCAATCCGGCATTTCCTGCTCTCGAAACATACATTTATCCAATCGTTGATAGAAAAGCGATGGATGTAGTGATCAATGATGGCGATTACATTACTTTTGGCGGCTTTGAGCCAACCCCCGGCGGATTAGGCATAGGAACTCCCTACATCTTGGATTTGTGGGTGGATGGAAACCATTCTACCAATACCTCATGGGAAAATATTGCTTCTTCCAATTACGAATTGGAAAAATTTTCTACCCATGCGCCTATTGTGAGAAATTCGGGATTCAATTTTCACAAGGAAATATTTTTTGGTAACGCTACTAGTAGCAAACTACGCACCTCTACCCCATACAATCTTGTAAGGGGGGAGTCGTATTATGTTTTTGTCGTTTCAGAATCGCCCAATCTTACCGGTACACTGCTTACGTTCAACAACAGTGCAACTACCACAAGTATGCGTTGGATAACAGGTACGGGCAATATTTTGTCCGCGAATTGGAATACTACCGAACGTCCGTCAGGGATTAGCGGTCAACCGCGATTCGGTATTGCTACGCTGAATATAGTAAATTCAAACAGTAGCATTGGTAATGAGATATACCTGAATGGAAGCAAAAATACTTTTAATCTTGGCACCACTACCGCAGCCGGCTCAGCCGCATCCAATGTGCCGCTCTTGATCGGAAACGCAAACAACGGTGTAACTACAGGTAGCACGGTTCCATTTAATGGCGCTATTCAGGAAATTATTGTGATGAGAAGACCTGCCAACGTACTGATGCCTGCTAACGACATAGCAAGAATTCATTCTTATCTTGCCATTAAATATGGTATCACTTTGAACGAAGGCAGCGATCTAATTGAAGACAATTACATTGCTTCGGACGGAACTACTGTTGTGTGGGATAGAGCCGACAACGCAGGCTATAATCATCACATTTTCGGTATTGGGCGAGATGATTTTTCAGGAATTTACCAAAAGCAGGCACGAAGTGCAAGTTTTAAACATTTCACCGTTTATGTGGGCGACGCCTTAGCGAACCTCAACAACCAAAATATGGAAATGTTCAACGATATGCAGTACTTAATGATAGGTTCGAACGGAACAAGAGCTGTTCACCCATTACCTAACCATATCAACGACGGGGACAGATATCAAAACGATACTATTGCAACAAGTGAACCTTTTAATATCCAAAGTCCCATTTTTAAAACACAAATGACCGGTATGGATTCAATAAGAATAAAAGTGATGGGACCGAACGACTTTTTATATGCGATGGTTTCTATTGATACTAACTTCCATCCCGCCAATACAAGGATTTACCCCGTGGTTGAAAAAATTGCAGAAATTGACCTTACAGAGGAATATAAATATTTCAAGTTGGTAGCTTTTGCTCCCGGCCCGGGTGGAATAACCTCCGGATTAGTCATGTGGCTGCGTGCCGACAACGACGTTGATATAGACATCCGAAACTTTGTAAGTTCAAACTTAACAAGCACTACGTACAATTCTCTAGATCTGCTTAGCGGATATTCAGCGGCTACGGGAGAGTATTTCTCCGATGACGCTGAGATACCTGTCGTTTTAAGTTGGAGAGACCTGGCACGCGGGCATACTTATTCGAATGCAGGAGCAGATAACAGACAGCGTGTTCCTGTTTATGTACCCAACAATCCGGAAATGAATTTTCATCCGGCGGTGCGTTTTTGGGGAAATGCTAACAATTACAGTTCTTACTTAGCCAACAACACAACCTTTCCGATGGGCGCTCAGATTCCGGAAAATGGTCAGCATACAGTTTATTTTATGGTAAACAACGACTTCTCAACCAATCCGTGGATATATATGTTAGGATTTGGCAACATAACAGGAGGAGGAGCATCTTTTCAAGCAATTCCTCAAATTGCTCACGGAGTTGAAAGGCTAACCAGAGCAGGTTATGTTGGAAATTTAACAGGTCGTTTTAGAACTCGTGATAGTGATGTAAGTGGTAGTCTTAATCTATTTAATTTGGGTGCAACCTCTATGTTAGGATATGAAACACGTACAAATAACTCAGGCAGTAACAATAACGGTTTCTTTAGGTTTAATGGAAGAGAAGATAACAGTTCAACTTCTCCTGCTGCTGCAGACCGAACTTTCGCCTGGACTACTCCAGGCTTTCAATCCCCCTCCGTAATTGGTTCCGGATATGCCCACAACCGTACTATACAAGGTTTCATGAGCGAAGTTGTATTATACAACAGAATGCTCACTATTGATGAGCAAATACGATTGGAATCCTATATGGCTTTCAAGTACGGTATTACGCTACGTCCGTCCAATACTTCTACCCAAAGATTAAACTATACCCTGTCGAATGGGGAAATACTGTGGAAAGGAGATGCTCCAAGCGGAAAATTTGTTGATTTTTATAGCAATATTGCAGCAGTATTAAGAGACGATATCGCGCGTATTGAAAACCGTCATTCTCATTCTACCGACGTAGGCTCTATCATGTATATGGGTGTTGCCGGTACAAAACTATGCAATTGCGGCAATTTTACAGGTCGTTTCGAAAACGACCTGGAGGCTGTTATATGGGGTAGTCAGGTTATTCCGGGTACTTCTACGCCTGTGTCCGGTATTACAAAAATGGAGGAAGAGGATTGCGGAGCTTTTACAGACAGATTCAATAGAATATGGCTTGTTCACAAATATACTCAAAACAACCGCCCGGTAGATATGATAGTAGCTGCGCGCAATAACCTGTCTTTGACATTCGGAGCAGCCTCCGACCAAGGAACGAAAAACTATTATGATGTGATGAATGAAGGATATGATTTTTACCTGATTGTAGCCGATTCACCGGAAGATATCGAAAGCAATAACTTCAAGATGGTGGTGCCCATGAATTGGATAGAAGGAAAACATCAGGTTGTTTATACTTTCACTGAAGATGACACATACATTACTTTCGGTTACAGGCAAAACGGAAGAGGTTGTTTGGGTAATCCGGAAGCCGAATTTACAGGAACAAGAAAATTCGATTGGGCACAGTGGACCGCCAACACCAACCTGAGACCTGCAAGCGCTACAGATGTTGACTTCACTACGCCTGCGCTCGATCTTACCAATGCTATTCAAGTGAACAGCAGAGTACGATACCAAGGCGGAACCTATTCTGCTTCCGGTACCGGTGTAAGAACACCCCGCCGCTATCCGCGCTCGGTGAATACACCCGAAAGAGGAAGCATTGAAATTCGCCGCAGAGGTGGTCAACCAAACAATTCTTTGAGTAATGTGATTGCTACTGTTACTTTCACAAATCCTGTGATTCCGGAGTTTTACATTTCAGGAATAGACGGAAACAGCAGGTCTTGGGAAAATATAGAAATAATAGGACAATGTAACGGTACTAACTTTCATCCCAGGCTTTACTATGGCACTAATGAAAACACATCCAGATACGTAATAAGAGGCAACAAAGCCACTGCAAAAAGAAGAGGAGGAACCATGGCGGCAGCCAATAGGAGAGGTATGGTGAATGTATCGTTTGAAGGCGGTATAACAAATCTGATTATTAATTACGGAACCACCAACAGGAGGAGTACCGGCACGCAACGTCTTTTCATTTCTCCCATAACCATTTTGCCCGTTTTACCTCCACCTCCCGTTAATGAAGATGGGCTTGCGTTTTGGATGAATGCATCCCCACGTGAAACACTGCTTTGCAGAGAGGTATCTTATATTTTCAATATTCAAAATGCTAACTGTGAAAGAAAACCTGCCAACTTCTCTTTTACCTTGCCCGATGGCATGGCTTGGGATTGTAGAACGTTAAGTATTAATGAGGAACATATAGAGGAAGCAACAGTCGCTTGCAATGGTGCAACACTTACCATTGACAATCTCATGCTGTCGGGCGCAGATATTACCTCATTCAGAGCAGTGGCGTACTTCGAATATGACGCAGAACCGGGTACATATTCTACCCGTGCCAGAATAGATTATGATATAATGATCAATGATATTCTTGAGACAAGTTTTATCAAAAGTTGGGACTACCTATACGGCAATGTGCCTACAGAAGTTACGGCGCTTCCCGTTGAGATGAGATCAAGACCCATTGAAGTTGACTTTATGTTAGACAGACCATGCTACGGTCCTAATGATATAGTGCAGGCAACCATTACCATAAACAATCCGAATGCCCATACACTTTACCAAGCTGGATTGGATGTGGCTTACAATGAAGAGTTTATTTACTCCTTCGGTAGTTTGAACAGCGAAACGCTGAATCTAAGAGAGCCCGAATTCGACGACGAAGATGAAGACCCCGATTTTAGCCTTTGGGGAACAGAATTTGATATTCCGCCGGGTACGCATACCATTACTTTCAAAGTGATAGCTCCGGCAACACTGATGCCCGACTATGATGAAAACAATGAAGAAATGATGGACGAGAATGGCAATCCTGTATATGCGCCTTTTAGCATTGCATTCGACTTTAGTTCACTTTCGGAATATGACGAGTGTGGAAATGAGGCATTCAGGAACGCTTACGGAGAAATTGAAATAGTGGCTCTACCCGATGTTTATATCATGGGAGAAACAACTATTTGTATAGGCGAAACTACACAACTTTCCCGTTGGCTGGGAGGTACATGGGAAAGCAGCCATCCTGAAATTGCTATCGTAGAGCAAACCGACACGGAAGCTACAGTAATTACTCTTGCAGGCGGAACGGTCACATTCCTATTCACAGTTAATGGCTCGGACTGCGTGGCGGAAACCGAAGAACTTATTGTAAATGATCCGGCAATTTTGGGAGACAATAGCGTATGTGTCGGCAACCCCATTGTTTTATCATCCTTAACGAATGGCGAGTGGGAGAGCAGTAATACATCCATAGCCACCATCTCCCCCAACGGACAAGTTACGGGAATAGCCGCCGGTACGGTTACCATAACCTTTACCACTGAAGGCAACTGCATAGATACTAAAGAGATTACAGTCTATTTTACTCCTGTTCCCACCGTTCTCAATAATGACATTGATTACAAACAGCACTCTATCGCTCCGAATTTGATAACAGCAACAGGAGCAAGCGCACATTCCGGACATACACTCAAATGGTATTCGGAAGACGGTGTAACCGAATTTACTCCGTCAAACGATCCGATCAATACCTACGAAGAGGCGCTGTATCAATATTACGTGAGTCAGATAAACGATGAAACCGGATGCGAAAGTGAGAAGATACCTGTTACAATAGAGATAACAAGCGCTTGTCTTGGATTAGCAGCAATCGCTGATCCTTCAAATAAGTGCGTACTGTTGAGTTGGGATTGGCTTCCTCCCATTCCTACAGGAAACTATAGTTTTACAATTTACCAATGGGATGATATTCTTGATGACTGGAAGGTTGAATCAAGCAATCTCTCTGTAAAATCTGCCAATGTTTGCAATGTTCCCGATACAACTGCTCCGGAAACTCCCGAAGTAAACAGAGCAAATATTTGTAATAACGAGATAAGTATTCTGTCCTTCGATAAAGGAAGTATATATAAGTTCCATATTATGGCAATTAAAGATGATGAAACAGATTATTGCCATTCCAATAACCTGGATATTGAAATAAAGATAGGTTTGTGGGGCTACTTTATTTCGGAAGATAATGACCCCAATGGTGTGCCACCTGTTGATCGGGACGGCTTGGGTAACATTATCACTCCACTAACGATACTTGCTACCGATGGGCAGGAGGTAATCTATATTCCAAGTAATCCGGAAAACTATATTCACGTACAAGCGGTTGACTCTGCTGGTAATCTGAGTGAGGTGGCTACAATAAAGCTCGACATTTATAAAATTCCGGATACTCCCGAATTGAAGCCAGGAGCCAATACTATCGTTTGCGAAGGCGAAATCATTGATATTGATTTCTTAAAAACGTTGGTTAATACTAATATGGGAGACACATTAGAGTTTTATAAAGATGTTGCTTGCACCGAGCCATTTACTATAGTGATTGCTACCCCCCCCTCAGAAACAATTTATGTAATTGAAAGAAATGTTACTACCGACTGTGCTACAGATGCATCCAACGCCTTAGAATTGAAAATCACGGTTAATGCCCATCCTGAGCCTCCTGTTGTAGCAAGCGGCGCTAACACTATCATTTGCGAAGGCGAAATCATTACCATAGACTTCTTAAAAACTTTGATCTACATCAATACAGGAGACACTTTAGAGTTTTATAGCGATGTGGATTGCACTGAACCATTCATTCCGGTAGTTGCAACTACTCCTTCTGAAATAATTTATGTAATTGCAAGAACTATCTCCACCGGTTGCGCTAATGCAGTAACCAATGCTTTAAGATTAACTATTAGGGTTGGCGCCCGCCCCGCTACTCCTGTAGTTGAATATGGAACCAATACCGGCATTTGCATGGGCGAAACCATTGATGTTGATTTCTTGAAAACTTTAGTTACCGTCAATATGGGAGACACATTAGAGTTTTATAAAGATGCTGATTGCACTGAGCCATTTACTCCGATGGTTGCAACCACTTCTTTAACAAAGATTTATGTAATTGCAAAAACTATCTCCACCGGCTGTGCAACTGAAGCAATTGATGCTTTAGAATTAGAGATCACAGTGAACGACCGCCCCCTTACACCTATAATAGCAAGTGATGCCGACCCAAATATTTGCGAAGACAAAATTATCGATATTGGTTTCTTAACAGATTTGGTTGAAGTCAGTGCAGGAGACACTTTGGAATTCTACAAAGATGCTGATTGTACAGAACGTTTTATTTCGGCTGTTGCTACCATTCCTTCAGTAACGGTTTATGTAATTGCAAGAAACATCGCTACCGGCTGTGCTACCGCAGCCACCAACGCTTTAGAACTGGAGATCACGGTAAAAGCTTGTCACATTAAGTTAAATCTTACTCTCTTCTTGCAGGGCGTACTCACTTCCGGAACACCGCCATTCATGACCAATCACATTCAAGTACCGCTATATCCAGCAGAGATGCCTAATTTACAACTGCCAGTTACTAATCCTTACGGCATACAAGGAAACTATTTCCAAATCAACGATGTATCAGGTCCTGCCGGAGCTATTGTAGATTGGATATTAGTAGAAATATGGGGTGATTTTACCGTAAACGGCATGTTTACAAACTACACTTTATTGGAGCAACGGGCACTATTATTAAAACCCAATGGCTTAGTAGTGGATACTACCGGAAAAAAACCACAGTTTGTACCTTTTGAAGGTGATGTGCGTATAGTGGTAAAACACCGCAACCATTTGTCTGTGGCAAGTAGCGAACTGTTAGCATTCTCCGATAAGGATACTGTTACCTGGGACTTCTCTACAGGAGTCGATAAAGCGCTAAAACCACCTTTAGCCATATATGATCCAATGATATTACAATACGGGGTAGCATGTTTGTGGGCAGGCGACCTTAACATGAACGGGTTCAAGGATCATGTGGATATGTCTATTTTCAATATAATATGGAAATCAAACATCTTCGGACAATACATGGTAGTTGATGTTAATATGGATGGAACGATAAATAATTTGGATAACTCCTTTGTTACACGGAATATCAAATTGGGTTTGTACTCACCAGTGTACTTTTTTATAAAAAGATAAAAAAATCAGTAAGTAAATATAATCACTACTCATTCGCATTAATAGATACCGTTGTAGTTCCAATCAACTTATCATACGAAGTTCCTTCTTCTTGCAAATATAATAATATGGTATAATTGTTGGGTGTTTGCCAATGGCTGCCTTCAATATAGGTATCATCAATTACATCGGAACCTTTAGGTACAAATACATATATGTAATTGTAGAAGCCTTGCTTGCAAAAAAAACTGGTTTCCCAGTAATTATTTTCAGGATTAAAAGTCAATTTTGCTTTGGGATCGGTGCGCCAATCGGTGAGTTCGCCAAAAACATACAAATCACCGTCTGCCACCGGAAAATCAATACGTAACGTAAAATGTACCAACACGTAATCTTCCGTGTTTGGTCCGAGAAAATCACTGTTTGCAAATATGTTGTGGCCTCTCAATGTAGTGTTGGTAACGAACGCGCCCCAAGGACGAGCCAAATCCTCCATCACGTAAGCTTGGTTAATTCTGTTATTAAAATTAATGGAAGTAATTCTATCTGCTGTTGATCGTAAGGTTCTAATATCGAAGGTTCTAAATTCATTACTTCCATTAAAAACATTCGTATTCAAATTGTCATAATTAAAACCGTATTCGCCGGGTTTTGCTGTTCTGTAGATTAAGCTTTCAATAGCATTGTCCCAGCGACCGTTTTGCACAATGCTAGCACGCAAATACATAGCGGGATTGCGAATGGAATATGCGCCTGTATAAGCTGTAAAATCAACTTGCTGCTTTGTGTCGCGGTATCTTATATCTTGCGCCCATGTAACGGTGCCTTGTATACCTGCCTGTTGTCTCTCCAACACCATTAATCTTCTGGTTAGCACAGGATTACTAATGTCATTATCATATACTACCAATAAATAATTTCCCGATCTGATAATGCGCATTTCATCGGTGGGAAACACCAATCTATAATGTGTATAAGGAACTATGGTATTGAATGAAAAGGAAAAATCGTTAATCAAATCTTCCGAAAATCCATCTAAATACTCTATTTGATTTAACGGAGAATATTGCCAATTGTGTGTACAGTGAATGAGCGTATATTTCAAAAAGCGATCTTGTTGAAGCAAATCGTCAAAAGATAGTTCCAATTTTTCTCCGGAATTTAACTGAATGATGGGTTGCCCGAAATCCATGCCTTGCAACGTAAGTTTAACACTATGAATTCCATCCGCGTAAATATAGTTGGTAGCGGGAAGGTTGGTGGGAGGTTGCGCAAAACCATAGAAAGGTAAAAGGGTAGAAAGCAGAAGGCAGAAAGCAGAAAGGAAAATCTTATTTTTAAAAGCAACCTTAGTAGCAGAAAGCAGGTTTTTAATTTTTGTATACATAATAAAAATTTAATTTGCAAAAATATACTTTTTCTTAATTTCTATAACAGTGGTGTATTATACGTCCCTTTTTTTATGTGTTGCGTTTCATTCTGCAATATAAAATCAGTAGCTTTCCTATACATTTCATGCATAATTTCAGAACTATCGCCTGGGGCAAACCGCGCAAATTCGCATTGTTGCAATGTTTCTAAAAAACTATCTATGGTTTGAGTGGAAACGTTTAATTGTGTGAGCTTTGTTGCCACATTTTCCATAGAAAGCTGCGATACGGGAATGTGGTATTTGCTGCTCAAATATCCCCAAAGTGCACGGGATATTTCCGTGTAAAACTGCTCTTTATTTTTTTCTTCTAAGAGTTTTTTTGCGGTTTTTAAATTTTTACGAGCTACTTTATTGGCTCTTTTATTGCGCATTAAAGCCACGTTGCTTCTCGCTTCAATTTGTTTTCTCCAAATAATAATGAAAAGAAATAAAAGCAAAATGGGCAATAATAAAGCGGCATAATATTGAAGCGAGCCGAAAAATGCAACACCCATCGGTTTTAAGTTAAAATATGAAGTTCGAATAAAACGAATATCATTTCCCAACACTTTGATATCTTTTTGAGAAGAGGAGGTTGAAACAGATAACTGTCCTGATCCTTTTTCAACTTCTAACGTATGTTCATTGGTAGAAAGCGTTTTATACGTATTGGTTTTGAGGTCAAAAAATGTGAATGTGGCTTGCGGAATGGTAAATTTCCCTTCATTCCGGGGAATGATTACATATTCGAAAGTGCGCGAGCCTGTAATCGAATTTCCTTTTGTATTAATGTTATCCATTACTCTCGGCTCTGTTACATCGAAATCCGGCGGGAACACAATATCGAGCGGATCAATATGTTGGATATTTCCGGTACCGCTTATCGTGATAGTTAAGTTTGTGGCATCGTTTGCTTTGAGTTCCGTCCTACTAAGAGATGAGGTCATGGTAAAACTTCCTACCAACCCGCTGAAATCATTCGGTTTGTTGTGTTGAGGTAACGGTTTTACGTTAAGTTGAATGGCATTTGACTTCAAATCAAGATTATAATTTTGGGCGCTTTGCCTGCCGCCAAAAAAGCGATCGAAGAAAGGATCACCGGAGCTTTGTTGTGTAATAACGTTGGCAGTGAAGTCAATCTCCATAGGCGTAACCGTAATTTCACCGGTTCTTTGCGGAAAAACAGCTGTTCTTCTAATTTCGTGAACGGCATATTTTTTCCCATTCAGGACCTCCTGTTTCGCTACGTTTTCAGCATTCGGATCTCCCAGCGTATAAGACCACAATCCACTTTGTGTGGGCATGGTAGCGTTATTTACGCGATAGCCGCCATTTACGCTTTGTCCTATATATAATTTATGGGTAATAATCACTTGTTCACCTTGATAGGGATTTGTTTTTGAGGCAGAAGCGCGAACAAATACCTCATTTTTATCAAAGGCTTGCACCTGCTGTTGGCTGCGCGTTCCCTGCGTTCCTTGTTGCTGTTGTGGAGTTCCCGATTGCTGCGCAGCAACTACTTTGATTTGAACACTATTTGATTTTACTTGATTACCATCTACAACAAATACGGCAGCCGGAATGGTGAATGTACCTTCTTTTTGCGCTCTCAGCGTATAAGAATATGAAAATGAACTACTTTGTGTGGTCTGCCCATTTACAATCGTCATAGAAGTAGAAGTACTCTGATTGGGACCACTCAAAACATCAAATCCCGGAAATTGGTAAGAAGCGATCTGTTGCGCACGTTGGTTTAGCGTAAAAGTAAAAGTAAAATTTTGTCCTACCGCAACTTGCGGCGGCGCACTTGCCGTACACGTAACCTGTGAAAAAACATCTTGAATATTTCCAACAAAAAATAATAAAATACTAATTATAAAAATCTTACGAATACTCTTCATTATTATTTATTTTCAAAACATGTAACGCCGCAAAAATAAAAATATTACACGCATTCAACTTCAACACTATTGACTATAAATTTAATGTTGAGCATATTAAAAAACAATTATATTTGCATCGTGTAAATTTTTTATCAATAAAAATATTAAAACTATGAAAAAAGTTCTTATTTCGATGTTGATCTTAATCGCTTGGACTACATCGTTGCTCGCGCAAATTACGCGGGAACAAGCAGATGTTATTGTATCAGAACCTATACAAAATGAAGAAAAATCATCCTATCTGCCAATAATCACACCGGATAAAATATGGCGATTGGAACATGGATGGTGGTGCCCTGAAGCAGAAGGAACATGTAATTGTTACGGTGGGCTAAGTACAAGGAAAATAGGTAACACTAAAACTTTTAATGGAAAAGTGTATTATGAATTACTTTATTATTTGGCTAATCAGTGGCAAGTTTTCACTTATCTTAGAGAAGAAAACAGGAAAGTATTCTTTTATTCTGAAAAATGTGATGTAGAGTATTTATTGTATGATTTTAATCTGAATGTGGGTGATGAGGTGATCTTAATAGATCCAATGGAGCTTTGGAATTGTGAATTACATGAACATTCTTTTATTAAATACATAGTAAGCGAAGTAGATGAGATTGAATACTTCCAAGTGAAGCGAAAAAGACTAAAGTTCGCGTACAATGGTAATATTTGTTACGATATTTGGGTTGAAGGAATTGGAGGTATGATAGGAATTCCCTACCACAGAGTGACACCGATAACGGGAGTACGTCAACTGAAAGACTGTTATGAGTCGGATGAATTAATTTTTGTAAACGAAGATCTTTTTTATTGCTGGGTATATGTAGCAATAGATGATGTTCAACAAGATTTGATTCGCATTTTTACCGATGAAAATAATATATTGCACATTGCCAATGCAAAAGATACTCCATTGATTATGTATGATATGCAGGGACGAAAAATAAAATCTATTTTTCCTGAGAACGATAATTATAAAATAAATGTGTCTTACTTGCCAAAAGGTTTGTATATAGTTATTGATCAAACAAAAAGTATTACCTCTAAGGTGATTGTAAAATGAGAAAGATATTTATAACAAATATTCTGGTTTTCATTTTGGCAATGCCAACATTCTTAAATGCGCAAATTGTTACTGATAAATCTTTTAAAACATATTATCCTAAAACTGGAATAATATATGATAAATTATTTTTTGAAGCAGGAGTTCATATTTTACCCATAATATTGAATCAAAAAATATCGGGTCTATCTGTGAGTGGGAATGTTATATTTACAGGTGAAATGGGATTTGTGCGCATTGTATTGACTGATGATAAAGATTATGATTATCTTGTACTTGAAACAAACACCATTTTCGAAAATGAGATAAACATACTGTTTGATGAGTTTTGTGAGGAAACAGCATTATTGAATAATATTCTACCAAAACAAATAACCATAGAATATACGGATGCCGAAATTATGATTTATGAGATTCAATATACTACAAATGGTGAATATAAAACAAGCATAGATAAGCAAATAAAAGGAAAGCAATTAGATGCAAAGCTACAACATATCAATACTGTTTTAGCAAAAAAAGAGACTACATGGGGCGCCGGTAAAACCTCTTTGTCCGAAATAACATATATGGAAAAGAAAGATAGATTTGGAGGCAAAGTTCCAAATTTAGCCGGTTTTGATCATTATATTAGCGGTATCTATGTTATGCAAGGCTATAAACCTAATAATGATACTTTGTTTCTAAGAAGCAATACCATATCTCCATTTGTTTCGGAATTTGATTGGAGGAATCGCCATGGCAGAAACTGGATCACTTCTGTAAAAGATCAAGGAAATTGTGGCAGTTGTTGGATATTCTCTGCGGTTGGCACTGTAGAAGCGTATGTAAACTTATATTACAATCAATTACTAAACTTAGATTTATCCGAACAAGAAATTCTTTCTTGTAATGGTCTTACAAATTGCTCTCACGGCTTAACTGCAGGTAGCGCATTAGCATACATGGAATATTGGGGAGTAGTTGATGAAACTTGCTTTGGATATGCTGCAAGTGATTTGCCCTGCAATGATAAATGTATGTTTCCAGATGAGAAGATCAATATAAGTAGTTATAGTACGATTGGATATAACCCTACTTCTAATGACCTTAAAAAAAATATTATTAAAACTCCACTGACTTTTGCAATACATAATGACTATGTTCAACATCTTATGGGATTAGTAGGTTTTAAAACCATACAGCTTGGTGACTCAATATGTATTATTACTAATTCTGGACAGAGTTGGGTAAAAATAACTTCAGGCAATCCTTTAATCGGCAGTAATGCATGGATAATAAAAAATAGCTATGGACCCTCATGGGGTGAAAACGGATTCTGTTATATGGTAGTTAATTGGTCTGATGTTAAGCAACTTTATTCCATTTCCGGTGATATTACAAGTCTCAATTACACCAACAATGACATCGTTTGCGAAGATAGAGACGGGGATGGCTACTACTATTGGGGCATTGGTCCCAAGCCTGCAACGTGCCCATGTTGGGTTCCGGATGAACCCGATGGGGATGATTCAGACCCAAACTTAGGACCAATAGATGAATTTGGAAATTGCAGACCCCTCACATCTATTACTACCTCTCAAACTTGGAGTACAAATGAAATTATCTATAATAATATTATCATTCATTCGGGAACTACTTTAACCATAACCGGTGATATTTCTTTTAGTGAAAATGCTTCCATCCTCGTTCATCCCGGCGGTAAATTAATTATAGATGGCGGTATGCTAACAAATGCTACCCAAGGCGAAATGTGGCAAGGCGTTACCGTATTAGGCAATTGTATTTCCAACGTGTCTTCGCAAGGTTTGGTACAAATAAAGAATGGTGGCATAATTGAAAATGCCAGAATCGGTATTTATGCTATTAATGGCGGCATGATAGGTGCAAACAAAGCTCAATTTATCAATAATACTATTGCCGCACAAATTACCCCTGTGCTAGCTACTCAATTGAGAATTTCAGCAACTTTTACCCAAACACAATTTATTATCGATGATAATTATTTGGGAAACTCTTTAGATTTTGAAGCTCATTTAAAACTATTCAATAGCAAATTAGTTACAATAGAAGGATGTACACTCTTAAATGAAACGAGCCAAACAAATCACATCTATGGAAAGAGCATGGGAATTTGGGCATTTAATAGCCCCCTAACCGTGCATGGCTCTTGCCTGCCAGGTTCGCCCATGGGACCAAATGGAGAGTGTTTGTATATAAATCCATCTATCTTCTCAGGATTTAACATTGCCATTTCTGCAACCAACTCGGGCAAATCACCATTGGTATCTATTACAAATAGCGAATTTTTAGACAATTTATCTGGCATAGAACTAAATGCAATAGATTATGCAAATATTGTGAGAAATAAATTTGACCTATCTCTTCTTAATGCACACGGATTGTTTGTACAGCAGTCAACAGGATATATCATTACTGAAAATAATTTTGTGAATACAAACAAAGCGCTGCAAACTAAAGGCATCATAATAGATAAAAGCGGCAGTGATGAAAACATGGTATATAAGAACAGTTTTGAAAATTTGTATGTGGGCGTACAGGCAACGGATAAAAATTCATTACAAAATTTCGGACAACCTCCTCCTCCATTTGTTACAGGCTTACAATTTCAATGTAATGATTTTGAAGAAATTTCTCAGGCAGATATTTTGGTGGGATATTTACCCGGCGGCTTGCAGCCTTCAGTAGATAATTCCGTACGAAGAGATCAGGGAGCTTCACAACAACCGGCAGGCAACAAGTTTATTCAATCCCCTTTTACGATAACTCAGAGAATAAATTTTGCAAACCAGTCAAATTATTATATAAACTACTACTATGGCAGGGCAAGATATGAAGAACCAGTCACCACTGTAGGTTCTGTCTTTAAATATCAAACAAATAGTTTATCTCATTGCCCTTCTCTTATCGGACCACCTCATAGAGGCGGATATTTAGATGGAGCGTTAGCCCAATACGATGAATGGAACGCCGAATATAAAGATTGGCTTGTCAAACTCCTTGCATTTGAAGGCAATAATGAAGAAGAATACAACTTTATTTTAGATATGGTTTCTTATTACAGTGCATTGAAAGATAATTATTTTAATTCGATTATTGTTGCAGCGATGAATGAAGAGAAGAAGGAAGAAGGCGGAAAGCAGAAAGCAGAAGGCAATGAATTCCCTTCAAAATTTGAAGGGATACCCGAAGAGCAAGGTAGTTTATATGAAACATTCAGATTCCTTTTCGCCTATCGCGCCCATTACACTGACTACCTTTCTATCGCTGAAACATATTTAGCCGAAAGTAATTACAATGAAGCATTGGCAACTTTGGCCAAAATATACGCGCAATTTGAAGTTACGGAAGAACAAATTCTTGAATTAAAGGGTTTTGAAACCTACATTCATTGGCTACAACAATTAGACGAAAAAGGAGAGAATATCTACACGTTGTTCGATGAAGAGATTAAGCATTTGGTAAATTATGTTGAAACCCATACCGGACGAGGCACTATGTTTGCGAAAAATATTTTGTGTAAGCTATATAGGATTTGTATTGAAGAAGCAGAAGGCGGAAAACAGAAAGCAGAAGGCGCTGATGATGAGACGATTGATCTGCGTAAATCTGTTACATCTGTGTTATCTGCGTGCGAAAAAAGCACCCTTGAAAATATCACTATTCATCCTAATCCCACCACAGGAGAGTTACAAGTTACGAGTTACAGATTACGAATTACGAGTATCGAGGTTTTTGATGTTTATGGTAGAAAACTTTCATCTTTCACATCTCATATCTCAATTTGGGCATTTATTTCGTTAAAATAAGCACTGATGCCGGCGAAGTGATTAAGAAAGTAGTAAAACAGTAACACGTCGCGTTTGTAACGAAAAAAATGTTTTTTTGCTTATCCAAAGCTCAGGTTACAAATGTTCACCTTCAAAGATTGCATCACCACCATTCCCATATTTCGATTTGTATATGATCATGTGCATCTCTGTTCTCCGCTTGGAAGAAAAGAGTTACTGCAAAGTCCTTTTATAACAGAAGCTGCCACACTTGAGATTTGTATCAATGAAATTGAAAAAGTGTTGATTTGGCAAGAATTTTATCCTGAACAATTACATAGAATTAAACAATTGCTTTCTTCCATACAAGATATTTTTGGCACACTTTCCCGATTAAAAAATAACGATGCTTTAGATGACATCGAACTTTTTGAAATCAAAAAAAGTGCATTAATCATACACGATTTGAATGAGATACTTACCTCGACATCTTTCCCGCTTTTTACATTGCATGAAGTGAATGACGTGATTAAAATTTTAGATCCAGAAAATAGCTTGTTGCCTCATTTTTATATATATTCATCTTACAGTAAAGAGTTAACCGCCTTACGTAACAAAAGTAATACGACCACCGTGCCGGAAGAAAAAGAGGATTTGTTGTGGCAAATTTCGAAGTTAGAGAATAAAATAAGGCAAAATTTGGTAAAAAAGCTCATTCTTTTTGCTGCTCATTTAGAGCACAATTTACAATCTATTGCCAAGTTGGATTTGTGGTTGGCAAAAGCGGCATTGGCTTTGGAATGGAATTGCTGCAAGCCTGAAATTTCCGATTCCGCCATTTCATACACCGGACTTTTCCACCCGGTGGTTGTTCATCGGTTAAAAAAAGAAAATACAGAATTTCAGCCTGTTAATATTGAATTAAAACAAGAACCTTGTTTAATTACCGGTGCTAATATGACGGGAAAATCAATTTTTCTCAGGGCAATCGCTTTTAGTCAGTGGATGTTTCAATTTGGGTTTTACGTACCGGCGCAAAAAGCTTCTATCACTCCTGTAGAAAAAATTCATTTTGTTGCCGGCGATAGCAATACGGAACACACAGGATTATCTTCTTTTGTGAATGAAATCTTTCATATTCATCATATACTGAAGGAGGTGAAAGAGAATAAAAAAATGCTGATTTTGGTGGATGAGTTTGCGCGTACGACCAACCCCAAAGAAGGAAGCGCCTTGGTAACCGCGTTTCTTGAAATGATGAATCATAAAAAAGTAATATGTTTGGTAACTACGCATTATAATGTAGAAGGAAATTTTCGCCGCTTGCGCGTAAAAGGCATACAATGGGATAAGTTGGAGCATATTAAAACCAACCCGCACGAGCTGAACAAATATATTGATTATCAATTAGAAGATTGTAATGAAAAAACCGCTCCGGAAGAAGCGGTCAAAGTTGCAGAAATATTAGCGATAGACGATGCTTTTATTTCTTTGGTTAAAAAGTATTTATAACTATCTTTTTTGACCTATTAAAAAAGGAACCGGAATTTGAACGAAGGTGCGTACCACCTCTCCGTTGTTCTTTCCGGGGGTAAAGCTTTTCAATGTGGAAACCACGCGCAACGCTTCTTCGTCCAATTTAGGATGAACCGGCGCAATTACTTTCGGATTGGTAATAGAACCATCTTTTTCTACAGTAACCTGAACAATAACAATGCCTTCCACTTTTTCTTTTCGTGCTTCAGCAGGAAAACGTGTTGCTTGCGCCACTTGTTGAAAAAGCTCCCGTCTTCCATCAATATATACAGGCATTTCGGAAACTGTGTAATAAGGACCGCTGGCATCGCTAATTTCTACCTCTTTTGTAATAGTAGAATTGTTTTCCGCAATTTCAATGGTTACAGATTGCACAGGTTTTCCCTCAGGGTTTTCCTGTGTAGGAGAAACATTTAACAAATTAATGATCAAATCGGGCGATTTCTCTTCCTCATTTGTTGATTTTGGATTGTTTTGAGCAACTCCGGTTGCCATATACAACAATGCTATGCCAAGCAATGTTATTGACTTAAAAGAAAATAGTTTTGAATTCATATTGATACGTTTTAATTAATAAACCTTTTTGGCGGCACAAAAATAGTAAAATATTAACATGTGCGACATTATTCGTTTTTAACCCCTCTAAACATTCTGTTCCAACGTATTTTGCCTTCGCCCCACGACTTATATTTATCTAACGACAACCAAACAAACCAAACTTTGCCGGTAATATGGTCTTCGGGAACAAAGCCCCAGAAACGCGAATCAGCAGAATTATGACGATTGTCACCCATCAGGAAGTAATAGTTTTGATTGAAAGTATATTCGGTAGCAGGCTTGTTGTCAATCAAAATTTGTCCGTCTTTTATTTGTAAATCATGTAACTCATAATTACGAATAATTTGCTCATAAAGCGCAATGGTAGAATCATTTAAGGCAACCGTAGCGCCTTTTTGAGGAATGGTAATTGGTCCAAAGAAATCTTTATTCCAATGGTAACGCGGATCGTGCGGAAAAATACTCAAATCCTGTTCACCTTTTCTATCCACTAATCTTTCCACAAAAAGTCCCATTTTTTCTATCTCCTCTTTTTGTGCATGGGTCAAACTATATTGTGTAGCATAGTTGTTGATTTTCAGCATATCTTCTTCATTAATATTCAATGCTTTTCGTTTTTTAGAGTTGAGTCCTATGCCGTTAGGATCCGTAACAAGATACGAAAATTGAATGCGGCTTGGGTTTTGCATCGGTTGAGCATCAATATATACTTGCGTATTGATAATTTCTAATTTTTCCCCAGGCAATCCAATGGCGCGTTTTACGTAAAATTCGCGTTTATCCACAGGTCTCGCCGTTACACGATACTCTTTTTTTACAGCTTCTCTACCTTTTCCCGAATAATAAGGACCGGGATGTTTTGAAGCTACATAATTAATAAATTCTACGGGGTATCTGCGATATACTTTTTCCATTTCAGCTTTTGAAGCATTGGGATTGAGCATGATCTCAAACTCTCGCACTATGGCGTAATAACTTTCCGATTGACGTTCTAAAGCCACGGTATCGCCATCGGGATAATTGAAAACCACGGCATTGCCTCTTTGAACCGGATGAATTTTAGGGAAACGCAGGTAAGGCAATTTCACCCACTCCACGTAAGATTTTGTAAACTGTGTTCGTGGAAACGTATGATGCACAAACGGAATCGCCAAGATAGTCATCGGAATGCGAGCGCCGTAAGAAATTTTATCTACCGCCAAATAATCGCCTACCATTAGCGAACTTTCCATAGAAGAGGTTGGAATGGCATACAATTCAAATAAAAAAGCACGAAGAATATAGGCGGCGACAATGGCAAAAATCGCGGCATCAATCCAGTCGCGCGCACCGCTTTTTTTGAACTTCGGAAGATCTTCTAATCTTGTATAATGTTCATTTTTTGCAATTCCAAGATAAGGCAAATAGATGAAAAAGAAAAATGTTCCCGGAATGAGATATAAGTAACTTGTTTTTCCAAATAATCGTATGGTTTTCCAAACCATTAAGTAAAACATAAAAACGCTGATAAACGGAAAAAGAATGAGCAACATCCACCATTTTGGACGCGATAACACTTTGAGCCACATCCACATATTGTAAATGGGAACGAGACTTTTCCAAGGTTTTTCTCCGGCTTTTTTAAAAATAAACCACAACCCGACTTGAAAGCCGATAAAAGCAATTATTGATGTGATATACAACGAATTAGGGGTGACTGCAAGCATATTCCGCGTTTTTAATCATTAATGAACGGATAAAAGGGGGAAAAATTATATTAGTCTATCAGTTAAAACTGACGGCAATCAAGATGTGAAAATCCACTACAACCAACTATTAAACTTCTTGATATACCATCTCTTTAAAAACTGTGTCAAAACACAATACGCCAATAAAATTGCCGCCAACCAATAGTAATATTGTAAAGGAAGCGGAGCAAAGCCTATAGCTCTACCGGCTCCTGTATAGGGTAAGACAAGTCCTACGGCTAATAATAAAACTGCGGTAAGTAATACCATCCGACTTGCCCGAGATTGGATAAAAGGTATTTTTTCGGTTCTTAAGATTTGTACAATAAGCGTTTGTGTAAACAGACTTTCAATAAACCAGCCTGTTTGGAAGATTTTGGCAAATTCAAGTTGGTCTGCGCCACTCAATAAATGATACGGAATGCCACCTAAAGCCATAGGACAGATAATGAAAAACATTACCCCAAAGGTTACATAATCAAAAATGGAACTCGAAGGTCCTATAAAAATCATAAATCTTTGAATATCGTTTGCTTTCCATTTTCTGGGTTTGGATAAAAAGTCCTTATCTACATTATCCCACGGAATCGTAATTTGTGAAATATCATAGATAAGATTCAAGATTAGAATTTGCAAGGGCAACATCGGTAAAAATTTGAATAACGCACTGGCTCCCAATAATGAGAACACATTTCCAAAATTTGAACTTGCCGTAATTTTCAGATATTTAATAGTGTTGGCAAAAGTTTTTCTTCCCTCAATTACACCCTTGTTTAATACCATTAAACTTTTTTGTAACAGAATCATATCCGCACTTTCTTTTGCTATATCCACAGCCGTATCTACAGAAATTCCTACATCAGCTTGTTTTAACGAAACGGCATCGTTAATACCGTCACCCATAAATCCCACCGTGTGTCCATTTTTACGCAATAATGTCACGATTCTGCTTTTTTGCATCGGTGATAATTTTGCAAATATGCAGTGTTGCTCTATGAGGTTTATCGCTTCTTCATCCGACAGTTTATCTAAATCGCTTCCCAAAATCACTTCTTCATCTTCGAACCCGACATCATGACAAACCTTTTTTGTAACCACATCATTATCACCGGTAAGCACCATTACTTTAATGCCATTTTCTTTCAAAGCAGCCAATGCCTCTTTCGCTGTTTCCTTAGGAGGATCCAAGAAAGCTGCAAATCCATCCAAAACCAAATTGCACTCTTCTTCCACCGTAAATTCATTGCCGTGTGTTTTAGGAAAATATCTGTGTCCTATGGCGATCACCCGCAAGCCGTCTCTATTTAATGCAGCAGCATTTTCATGTATGGTATTTCTTAATGCTGGAGTCATAGGAACATCGCCCGATGCTGTGGATACAAAAGAAGAACAATTCAACATTTCTTCCACCGCTCCTTTACAAATCATAATACAAGTATCATCGTGTTCTAAAACCACCGACATTCTTCTTCTGATAAAATCAAAAGGCAGTTCATCTTTTTCTTTCCAGGCATTTATCAATGCATCTTTATTCGTGAGATCACCATTATTAATGATTGCCATATCCATTACATTTTTTAAACCTGTTTGGAAATGACTGTTTAAAAAAGCATACTCTAAAACCTTATTACTTTCATCCAGAAAGACATCCAAATGTTTTTCTAAAATAATTTGATCTTGTGTTAATGTACCTGTTTTATCAGTGCAAAGCACGTCCATGGCGCCAAAATTTTGAATAGCGCTTAGTTTTTTTACAATTACTTTTTCTTTCGACATCCTTACCGCACCCTTTGCGAGGTTTGAAGTAACGATCATAGGGAGTAGCTCAGGTGTTAATCCCACGGCTACCGAAAGTGCAAACAACAACGCATCCAACCAACTTCCTTTTGTAAACCCATTTAAGAAAAAAACAATCGGAACCATAATTAACATGAAGCGAATGAGCACCCAGCTTACTTTATTTATACCTATGTCGAATGCGGTTGGCACTTGTTTCTCAGTTAATGATTTTGCCATGGAACCGAAGTAGGTTTTACTTCCTGTTTGTAAAACTACGGCGGTTGCCGTACCAATATCCACATTGGTTCCCATAAAACAAACGTTCTCCAATTCTAAGGCATTAGATACATTTTCCGTCAATATGTCTTTTTTCTCTACAGGCAATGACTCCCCAGTGAGAGCAGATTGAGAGACATATAAATTCTTACTATGTAATATTCTCACATCGGCAGGAATAATATCGCCGGCAGCCAATTGCACAATATCGCCGGGGACCAGCTGTTCCAACGGAATTTCCATAATCACCGGTTGTCCGGTTTCCGAAATTCTACTTACAGAACAAGTAGTATGCACCATAGCTTTCAGCGCTTGAGCACTTTTACCGGATTTATATTCTTGTGTAAACTTGATGACCACCGAAAGCAAAACCATTACTACGATAATAGCCATACCGTTATTATCTCCTGTTATGGCAGAAACAAAAGCAAGAAGGAATAAAATATAATTAAACGGATTATTAAATGCACCAAGTAATTGCAAATACCATGGCCGTGGTTTGTCGTGCACCACCATATTATATCCGTATTCTTTTAAAACATTACCAACATCCGTACTTTTTAATCCGGATGGCGTTGTTTTTAAATCATCAAGAAGTTCTTGCACAGGCTTATTTGCACAAGAAATTAAATACTTTGAAATTTGTTTTTCTTGTTGATTTTCTGCTTGATTGTGGTGTGTCATTGGGAAAATTTTAATAAATAAATTAACCTTTTATTATATTATTTTTCGATGTACAAAAAGACGGTGTAAAATTAGAATTATTTTGATATTGTTTTTTTGTGTAAACGCATTAAAAAATTATATCCTTTTGCATGAAATTCCTCGCTACGTTCCGGAATTTCATCATTTTTAATTTTAACACGTTTGCCTTGGGAAATAGAGTAAAAAGATAAAACTTTATATATTTTTGCCACCCTAATATTCCCTATCCCCATGGAACACGAAATTTTAAAATGTAAAGAACTCCTCTTACAAGGTAAAATACTATTATACCCCACCGATACGGTGTGGGGCATCGGCTGTGATGCCACCAACGAAGAAGCGATAAAAAAGATATATGCCATAAAACAACGGCAGGAAAGTAAAAGCATGATCATTTTATTAGATTCTGCAGACCGACTTCCGCTTTATGTGAAAAAAGTTCCGCTCATCGCTTGGGATTTAATTACAAATACTCATCGCCCAACTACTTATATTTATCCCACTGCCCAAAATTTACCGGAACAGTTACTCCCTTCCGATGGAACGATAGCTATTCGGATTACTACAAATTCATTTTGCAAAAAACTGATTAAAGCAATAGAAAGACCGTTAGTTTCTACTTCTGCAAATGTTTCCGGAGAGGTTACGCCTGTAACTTTTTCCGAAATATCTCAACACATCATTGATCAGGTAGATTATGTTGTACCTCCGGAATATGCAGATTCTATAGATTACAAACCTTCTCGTTTGGTGAAGTTTATTGATGATTATAATTTTACCGTTATTAGAGAATAATTATGATGAAAATTGCCGTTTTCGCCGGAACTTTCGACCCGTTTACAATTGGACATCAGGACATTGTAAATAGAGCGCTTTCTATTTTCGATAAGATAATTATTGCAATGGGTGTAAATGAAGAAAAGACTCCGTTGTTTCCCTTAGTAGAAAGAATAGAAATTATAGGCAAGTCATTCATTAATAATGAAAAAATAATTATTGAAACTTATACCGGATTAACCGGCGAATTTTGTAAAAAAAATAATGCCCAATATCTGATTCGAGGCATAAGAAATGCTATTGATTTTCAATATGAAAATGATTTGGCACAAGCGAATAAAGAGATTTTTGGTATCGAAACCGTTTTTTTTATGACCACCCCTACACTATCTCACATATCTTCGTCGTTAGTAAGAGAGCTTTATAAAAATAAAGGAAACTATCTCAAGTATTTGCCATAACGCATTATGTTCAGGTTTGAAAACGAAAATTATTTGTACGGATTAATTATTATTCCGATTTTCATTTTAGGATACATATTATTACATTATGCCGCCAAAAAACGTTGGCGGCAATTTGGCGACGAGGTGCTAATAAACAGGTTAATGCCATTGCGCTCCTTTTCCATGCAAACCGTCAAATTTTCTTTGCTCATGGCAGCGTTGGCATGTTTTATTTTAGCGTTGGCTAATCCGCAGGTGGGTAGCACATTGGAAAAAGGTACGCGAAAAGGTGTGGATATCATGATTGCCATGGATATTTCCAATAGTATGTTGGCGGAAGATATCCAACCCAATCGTTTGGAGGCTTCTAAAATGGCGCTTTCCCGTTTTATAGATCAATTAAAAGGAGATAGAATTGGGTTGGTGGTTTTTGCAGGAAAGTCATTCGTGCAATTGCCCATTACCAGCGATTATGCCGCTGCGAAGATGTTTATAAGTTACGTAAACCCGAGGCTTATCAACGAACAGGGCACCGACATTGCTGCGGCAATCGATTTGGCTGCCGTTTCGTTGCTGCCGGAAACAAAAGATGGAAATTCCGACTTGAGCAAACTTTCTCAACTCAATTCAAAAGTAATTTTGGTAGTATCCGATGGAGAAGACCACTTTCCCGAAGCCGTTGAAATGGCTGCACAGGCACGCAAATTAGGCATTACCGTACACTCCATAGGCATTGGCGATGTGCGCGGCGTGCCCATTCCCGACGGAAGAGGACCCAACAGCTTTAAAAAAGATTTGGAAGGTAATACCGTGATTACCCGTTTAAATGAACAGGTTTTGAAAGAGATTGCAGCTGCCGGCGGTGGAATTTATGTGCATGCGTCAAATGCAAATATGGGATTTGAAACCATTTTGGACAAGATTAATAATATGAACAAAGTGGATTTAAAAGAAGTTACTTTTTCCCGATATGAAAGTAAATACCAATATCCGTTAGCATTAGGATTGATTTTTTTGTTTATTGAATTGATTTGGTTTTCTGTTAAATCTCGTTGGAAAGAGCAATTTTTACGGTTACAACATTTATTAAGAATAAAATAAATGACTGCACCCCGCATTCCGCATTTCGCTTTCCGCTTTCGCGCTTTCGTGCTTTCTCCCTTTTCCTTCATTTTCGGAACCATCACAGCACTTCGAAGAAAAGCATTCAAAAAGCATTCAAAAACCTTTGCTGTTCCTACTATTTGTGTGGGGAATTTGCGCGTGGGCGGCACCGGAAAAACGCCCCATGTGGAATATATCGCCAATTTTCTATCTCAAAATCATCAAGCTGCTATTTTAAGTCGCGGATATGGCAGAAAAACAAAAGGCTATTTCAATGCACACGAAATCCAAAACATTAGTAGCGAACTCATTGGCGATGAACCGATGCAATATGCCGCCAAATTTCCAAACGTAGAGGTCGCTGTTTGCGAAAAAAGAAAAACCGGTATAGAAAATTTATTAAACAAAAATCCTGAATTAGAAGTTGTTATTTTAGACGACGCCTATCAGCATCTGTCAGTAAATTATTCATTAAGAATCCTTTTAACCGAATATCATCGTCCGTTTTTTGAAGACTTCCCCCTACCCTCCGGAAATTTAAGAGAATGCCGTAACGCCGCAAAACATGCAGACCTCATCATCGTTACAAAATGCCCCGAAAATTTAACAAATAAAGAAAAAGAACATTTTTTGCAAAAATTAAACCCGAAATTACATCAGGAGGTATTTTTTACGAAGATTGCATACGAAGAACAAACAGAAAGCAGAAAGCAGAAAGCGGAAGAGAAATTCCTTCTCCTCTCTGAGGAGAAGGTGGCAGACGGCGACTTGTCGCCGGATGACGGAAGAGGTGATAAACTACTCGACGAGCGGGGTAGTTTATATAAACCCAACATCCTATTAATCACCGGTATCGCCAACCCCGCGCCATTAGTACATTATTTAGAAGCACAATATGATGAAATACACAGACTACATTTTCCAGATCATCATGCGTTTACAAATAAAGACATCGAAAAAATTATCCGCCTGAAAGAAAGATTCGGTGGAGAAAACTGTACCATTATTACCACTGAAAAAGATGCAGTCCGTTTACAAGCTTTTGAAAACATGCCCGAATATAATGTTGTTCCTATCGAAATTGTTTTTTTAGAAAACGAAGCCGTTTTTAAAGAAAAACTGCTTTCTTTGCTCAAAACATGACGATGCGTAAATTTGTACTGTTTTTTGGATTTATTTTGCTATGGAATATGGGATTTGCCACGCACCAGCGCGCCGGCGAAATCACGTATAAACAAGTCAGTAAACTAACTTACGAATTTACGATCATCACTTATACTTACACACCAAGTACGGCAGACAGGCCTGAAATTGAGGTGTTTTGGGGCGATAATACCAGCGATTTTATTCTACGGCAATCGAAAGTTTCGGTGGGTCCCGATATTTCAAAAAATACATATGTTACCACACACACTTTTTCTTCGACAGGCATTTATGCCGTTACTTTTGAAGACCCAAATCGAAACGCCGGCATTATGAACATTCCCAACTCGGTGAATATTCCGTTTTTTATTGAAACTATAGTTGTCATCCATCCGCTTTTTTTGGAACCCAATAATTCTGTTCAATTACTAAACCCACCTTTGGATAATGGTTGCGTGGGCGTTACTTACTATCATAATGTAGGCGCTTACGATCCCGATGGCGATTCTTTATCGTATAAACTGATTGATTGTCGTGGCTTAGACGGACTTCCCATTCCGGGATATGCTTTGCCGCAAGCTTCACAATACATCAGCATTGATGAGATTACCGGCGATTTAATTTGGGAAACCCCCATGATACAAGGAGAATACAATATTGCTATTCTGATATCCAAATATCGCAGAGGGCAGTTTATGGGAAGTGTGGTGCGCGATATGCAAATTACCATTGCGGCTTGCGATAACAAACCGCCTCAAATTTTTTGCTCAGATACTTGCGTGATCGCTGGCAGTTTCCTTTTTTTGGATATTTTGGTAACCGACGAAACTTCAACTCAAGTAACACTCACGGCAACCGGTGAGCCGTTTTTGGTAACTTCTCCCGCAATGCCTTTGAATGTATCGGGAGCGCCTCCGTTACACACCGAATTTCTTTGGCAAACCACTTGCGCACATGTCAAAAAATCTCCTTACCAAATGTTGTTGAAAGCCACAGACAATGGACCTCAAGTCAATTTAACTTCTTTTAAAACAGTCAACATCAAAGTGGTTGCACCAGCACTGCAAAATTTAACCTCATCCACTATAAAAAATACAATTACTTTAAAATGGGATGCTTATAGCTGTTCAAATGCCAAAGAGATTCATATTTATAAAAAAGCAGATCCTTCTCATTTTGAACCTGATGTTTGCGAAACAGGTATTCCTTCAAATATAGGATTTCAATTATTAACGAAAGTAAATATCTTAGATACTAATTATTTAGACGATGGAACTATTATTCCATCAGTACACGGACGTGAATATTGTTATCGCATTGTTGCCGTTTTTAGCAATGACGCTGAAAGCATTGCCTCAAACGAAACCTGTGCTGCTATTGTTAACGACGCTCCCATGATTACGCATGTGGATGTTGTGCAAACTTCGGAAGATGAAGGAATCATATTTGTTTCGTGGCTTATTCCACCTGTAATGGATACTCTTAATTTTCCGGGACCGAAATACAAATATCATATTTTTCGCTCCGCAAATGATAAAAGTAACTTTGAATATATCGCATCAACCCATTCATTACAAGATACTTCATTTATAGATGAACAGTTAAATACCAAAGAGATACAGTATTTTTACAAGATTGAATTTTGGGGAGAAAACAAACAGGGAGAACTGGAATACATTGAAACTTCCGATCCGGCTTCTTCTATTTTTTTGACGATTTATGAAACAGATAAACGTTTGGAATTAACATGGAATGAGCAAGTTCCTTGGAAAAATGAAACCTATATCATTTATCGTTTTAATGATCATACGCAACAGTTTGATTCTATTGCCACTACCGTTCATAATTATTATAAAGATATGGGTTTAACAAATGGAATTACGTATTGTTACTTCGTGAAATCTGTTGGACTTTACGTACTTCCTGATACGCTTGCACCGCTCTACAATCGTTCGCAAGTAACATGCGGTGTGCCTGTTGACAATATTCCTCCCGATACGCCCGTTGCAGAAATCACTACTGACTGTGAAAATGTTACTTTTTTATGGACTTTTCCTGAACCTGATTCTTATTTAGATGCGTATCAATATTATATCTATTATCAACCCAATTATCAAACGCCGCTATTTTGCATTGATTCTTTTTCATACGCTGCACCTTGCCATCCTTTACCTTGTTCACATATCATTCAAAATCTTCCCTCAATTACAGGATGTTACGCCATGCTCATTAAAGACGAAGCAGGCAATGAGTCGGAAATGACGTCCAAACTTTGTTTTGATGTGGATGAGTGCAAAACCTATTCCTTACCCAATGTTTTTACGCCCGACGGCGACGGCATTAACGACACATGGCGACCCTTTCCTTATACCAATGTGCAAAAGATCGATTTGGAGGTTCATGACCGCTGGGGAAGGCGTGTTTTCAAAACTGAAGACTCTGATATTAACTGGGATGGTACGGATGAGCGTACAAACCGCCCGCTTCCTGAAGGCACTTATTATTATGGCTGCGATGTCTATTTATACACGTTGGATGGAATAAAAAAGAAACTCCTCACCGGTATTGTGATGATTTTGAGGGATAATAAAACAAAGCCAAACTATTAATCCGGCTTGTTTTTAAAAAACTCATGAATATCATCTTCCAATATAAAAGAAGAAGGTTGGTTATTTTGAATGGCTTTATCCTGGAAATCTTCCTGATTTTCCTGACGTAACCGTTGAATAGCCGGAGTGTCAATCAAGAAAGAAAATTGATTATCATCTTCATACTTAGGATCATAAGTGCTTCTAATTTTTTGAGGACCTACATCATCAAAAACAGTAACCGGAGGTGTTGCAATCATTACCGGCTCTGCAATCGGCACTTTTCTTGTTTCAACAGGATCAGGAGTATTTAGAAAATCAAATCCATTATCTTCTCTTCCAATATTTTTAGGTTCATCTTTAAATACAGATTCCATTTTTGAAGGCGAAAATTCTGAAAAAACAGTGCTTGCTTCATTCACAATTTGCGCATCGGGTTGCTTTTCTCCTTCAAATACATCTTGATTCTCTACAACAGAGCCAAATTCCTTCTTATCAGTAGAATAGTTGGAGATAATTACAGAGAGTTTGATTTTGTCGCCCAGCGTAGGATCTTCATTTCTTCCCCAAATCACATGAGAATTTTTGCTTTTCAATTCTTCAAATTTATCGGTAAGTTTTTCTAATTCGGATATACGCAACTTCTTCTCTGAACCATAACTAATGCTGAAAAGGAAATTTCGGGCATCGGAAATGTGCTCCTCTGTCAACAACGGGCATTGTAGTGCGCGGGTAAGCACATCTTCAATACGGTTTTCCCCGCTGGCTTCCGCTATGCCCAGCATGGCGCTGCCACTTTGTCTCATAACAGAATTAACATCGTTAAAATCAATATTTTGCTCTAAATTTATAGTGATCAGCTCAGCAATACATTTCACTGCATTTTTCAATACATCGTCGGCATATCCAAAAGCTTTATCTGCTTCTTCATCTTGATAATGTTTAATGATATTTTGATTTTTTATGATGATTAACGAATCCACATGTTTTCTAAGTTCTGTCAAGCCGGCTTCGGCAAGTTGTGCGCTGGTGGTGCCCTCAAACTTGAAGGGTAAAGTTACCACAGCAATCGTTAAAATATCCAATTCTTTGGCTATTTCCGCTACCACAGGCGCCGCACCCGTTCCCGTTCCTTTTCCCAAACCGGCAGTAATGAAAAGCATTTTGGTCTCTGTGCCAACAAAATCTATAATTTGCTCGCGACTTTCCAAGGCAAGCTGGCGCGCTACATCGGGATTTGCACCGGCGCCCAATCCGCTTTCCCCCAATACCAATTTTGAAGGTATTGGACTGGCTTCCAATGCATTTCTATCGGTATTGCAAATTAAAAAATCCACACCAATAATCCCTTCTTTATACATGTGTTTTACGGCGTTTCCGCCGCCGCCGCCCACACCAATTACTTTAATAATAGATTGCGTGGCTTTAGCGCCATAGTCGGGATTGAAGTCAATTCTCTCTCTCATAATAAATTACTTGTTTTAAAAATTATGATGTTTTTTCTGTTAAATCGTCTAAAAATTTCTTAATACTGTCCCAAATTGAATTTTTGTCGAACTCTTTCTTTTTATCTTTCTGTTTTCTCTTTTCTGTGGGCGGAAGATTTTCCGCCCCTACATTCTTTTTGCTTTCTGCTTTCTGCTTTCTGCCTTCTGGCTTGGATTCCTCATCATATCCAAACTCCACAATTTCATTGCTTTGAACCCCATGTTTTAACAATCCCAGCGAAGTGGCGAACATAGGATCTTTTAATTCTGCCGGAATAGAATTAACAAAACCGATGTCAGGAATTCCGATACGCGTATTACGCTGCAACGTGTATTGACACAGCTGTTTTAAATGACGTAATGACGAACCGCCACCGGTTAATACCACGCCGGCGCGAATTCGCTTATCATACCCCGATTCTGCAATCACTTTTTGAATTTGGTTTAAAATATCCATTTGCACTCGGGAATAAATAATTTCAGCCAAAAAGGGCTCACTAATTTGCTTGGGCGCACTTTCGTGAAATTGAGGAATAGTAATGAAGTTGTTTTTATTACTTTTTTCGATGACGCAAGTTCCGTAGTTTATTTTTAATTTTTCTGCAAGATCTTCAGGAATTTGACATACGTTTGCAATATCTTTGGTAATTACGGAGCCACCAATAGGAATCACTTTTGTAAACACGGGATTTCCCTCCATATAAATCACCACATCGGTTGTGCCGCCGCCAATATCTACCAACACCACGCCCTGTTGCTTTTCTTCCTGGGTAAGACATACCAGAGAAGAGGCAATAGGCTCAAGAATAATATCATTAACCGTAAGCTCACAATCATTGATACAACGAATAATTTTTTTTATTTCAAAATCATTACCGGTAATGATTTGAAAATATCCTACTACCAATTCGCCCAATTCGCCTACCGGTTCGGTGGTTTCGCGAATACTATCAATCACAAATCGTTGAGGAATAACGGTAATTATTTTTTCACCCGGTCTTACGGAGATATTTTCCAAATCCTCCACCATCTTATCAATCTCTTCCTGACGAATCACTTCTTCTTTTCCGTTTCTTCGGGTAACCACATGTTTAAACTCCATACTGTTGATGTGACGTCCGGCAACACCGGCATATACCGAATCAAACTCTTGATTGGAGCGACTTATCGCTGTATTTTTTGCAACATTTATGCCATCAACGGTTTTATTGATATTAAAAATCAGCCCGTGCTGAACGCCTGTCGAATCTCCTTTCCCATAGCCCAATACATCAATTTTACCATCGCTGTTTTGGAAACCGATAATCATTGCTATCTTGGTCGTTCCAATATCTAATCCCACTACAATTTGGGGTTGTTCTTGAATTTCTTTATGGTGTGCCATGGTTAAGATTTTGTTTTTGTTGCCACAATTCTATTTTTAAATCGCACATCCAATTGTGCATATTTTTCATCACCCGTATAAGGGATAACTTCTTCATACATATACTTTAGCGTTTTCAGTTTGTTTTCGGCATCTTGCATCGTACCAAACAGTACGGGGAGTTTTCCAACGGAAGGATGCAATATAATTTCCTGTTTATCATTTACATACATTTCTTGAAACAATGCTGCATAAAATGGGTCTTTTTTGATCAATGAAGCTACGGTAAATACTTCGTAAAGTTCATTATTTTCAGGGGTAACGGTTTTATTTTTTTGAAAAGTATTGTTAATAAATCCATTAACAATTATTACATCATTTCTCACTTTTGGTGAATGAGGTAAATAGGTACCCTCAACATCTAAAAGAAACTTTTGTCCGGTATTGGAGTTTATTTCTAATAGAATATCATATAAGCTCACTTCAATTTGTAATTTTGAACCCGAAAAATGCACTTTATCTACCGATTTTATGTAATTTTCTTGTGCAAGAATTTTATGAATAGAAGAGAGCTCTATTTCTTTAATCTTTTTTCCTTCCCATTCTATATTATTTCGTTCCAAAATACCCAAAACATCTGATTTTGCGAGTAATTTCGGTTCTCCCGAAGTATTAATCACTACAGAAATGCCGGTACATTTTTGATCGTTTGCTCTTATTCCGGACCACACCATGAGAACCAAAATTCCCAAAAATAGCAAAAAAGAAGCAATAATTTTAACGATTTTCATACGATATGCTAAAAATTTCCTATGAATTACAAAAATATGCAAAAACATATCTTTTTTAACAGCAATTTGATTATAAATAATAAACAGAGCAATGTTAATATGTTTTGTTATGTTGAAATAATCCGTAATTATCAGCGTTCGTTTAGAAAACGAAGAAAAAATGAAATTCCTACACCGAAATTTTTGGATTATTATTGCCATTTTTGCTTTATTATCAGCAGTTTTTTTCTTATTTATTGTCAAAAATAAAACGCCAAAAAACAACATTAGTCCTTCGGAATTAAAAGAAGCCAAAAAGCAGCTTAATATTCAAATTTTACGTTACGATGAAGATCTTTTCTCTTTAGATTTGCATAATTTACAAGAAGAAGTTGAGCGGTTGTCAAAGATATATCCTCCGTTGCTAATTGAGCCGAATATTTGGAATGATCCGGTTAGGATGGAGGAGTTAAAAGCCTATTTGCAAGATACTGTCATTCTCGCGCTTCATAAAGCTACAGAAAAAGTAATAAAAACCGACATTATTTTAAATGAGCTGAAAACAGCATTCGGGTATTACAAAGTTTTTTACCCTAACGATTCTATTCCAGTAATTATCACCATGCTTCCCGGACTTGATCTTTCTGTGCCTTCCGTTTATATATATGATGACATTTTGTTTGTAAATGTGGATATGTATTTGGGCGCTGATAATCCTTATTATAAAGATATAGGAATGCCTGTTTATATTGCCGAGCGATGCGATCCTGTGTATTTGTCCGTTGATATTTTCAAGAAAGCAATGGTGCATAAGCATTTGGCAAGAGCGCCGCGCATTACGCTTTTGGACGCCATGATTACCGAAGGGAAAAAGTTATATTTCACAGAAATGATGTATCCCGATTTATCGGAAAGATATATTATAGGATATTCCGAAGAAAAGTACAATTGGGCAAACCACTATTTAGGCAATGCCTGGAGTTACCTGATTGAGAAAAACGAACTTTTTGGAAAGGGAGAAGCGCTTGTACGTTGTTACATTGAAGAATCTCCTTTTACCAAGCCTTTTGGTAATGATTCTCCGGGACGAATGGGCGCATTTTTGGGTTGGAAACTCATACAAAGTTATATGGCAAATCAACCGGAAGTAACTTTATCGGAACTTATGCAAGAAATTGATTATCAGAAAATTTTAAATTCTTCAAAATTTAAGCCTCAGCCGAGATAAAATTTTTTTGAAAAAAATGCATTTACCCCTTGACAAACGCATTTTCATAATGTATATTTGCGGTGCATTATTAACTAAATTTTACTACTATGTCTGGAGTGAACAAAGTCATTCTTATTGGCCGCTTGGGCAAGGATCCCGAAGTGCGCGCCTTTGAAAACAACGTGAAAAAAACTACTTTTCCGTTAGCTACCTCTGAAACTCGAAAAGATAAAGAGGGCAACAAAATTGAATTAACCGAATGGCACAACATTGTATGTTGGCGTAATTTGGCTGAAATTGCAGAACAATTCCTTACAAAAGGAAAAATGATCTACTTGGAAGGGAAAATTCGTACCCGAAGTTGGGAAGATAGCGGGACGAAAAAGTACATCACCGAAATTGAAGCGAGTACGTTTACTATGCTTGGTCCAAAAGAAGAAAGCAAACCTACGGAAATGCAAATTCCGAATGTACCGCCTGTTGCGAACGCCCCTGATGCTCCCGAACCCGATTTTGCGGATGATTTACCGTTCTAAGATTTTGATGGTTTTCAGGCACGCAGATGACGCAGATTGTCACGATTTACGCAGATTTTATTTGTGTGATAATCTTGATCTGTGTAAATCGTGACAATCTGCGTCATCTGCGTGCTTTTTAAACCGTCCTTTCGTAATATTTTTTCATCTATTTTCGCAAAAAATATTACAAAATGAACAAAATAGAAGAATTTCGCACCTACCGCGCTAAAATGAACCAAGTAATTTTAGACGAAGACAATCTATTTTTTAAGCGATTTTTTAACTTGGATACAAGAACATACGAAGACGGAGCTTTAGATACCAAAACGAAAGAAATGCTTGGATTGGTTTCCTCATTAGTACTGCGTTGCGATGATTGTGTAAAGTATCATATTGAAAAATGCCACCAATTGGGCGTAACACGTGCGCAATTTTTTGAAATCTTAGCCATTGGGAATTTAGTAGGTGGCTCTATTGTTATCCCACACACAAGAAAGGCGATTGAATATTGGGATTTATTATAATGATGAAAAAATTATTAGATTTTAATATATCTGTCATAAAAAATATACTTTTGCGTCCCAATTTGCGGATGTGGCGTAATTGGTAGCCGCGTTAGACTTAGGATCTAATGTCGAGAGGCGTGGGGGTTCGAGTCCCTTCATCCGCACAAAGGTTTCTTAAAATTCAAATAGTGAGCAGTTTACAGCAGTAAGTTGCTCCTTATTTGTTTTACAGAGACAAAAACATATTTCTCACATTTTTTAGCAGATAGGTTGTTATGCACTGACAACGGATGAAATGTTTTGTGTATACTCCTGCAGGTAGCCGCGAAGTTCTGTATCTTCTTGGCATGGGCAATATACTCATCTGAACCGATGACCATTTTGTTTTATTCGTTAACGAGCTTGTTCATTTCCGAACGGATGTTCTTAACAGATGCCTCTACTTTCTTACCATGAATATAGATGTTGATGCGACGCGTACTGGATTTTGCCATAAATTGAGAGATTTATGACGAAGGTAAAATTGGAAAAAGTGAAGGGATAGGACAAAAAAAGAGTGCAACCTTTTCAGTTGCACTCTTTATCGAACATAATTATTAATTAAAAGCGATTACTGCTTCACCACCTTTTTAACTATCTCCCCTTGTTCCGTAGTTACTCTTACAAAATAAGCGCCGGAATTTAGATGTGAGATGTCAATTGTTGGACTATATGTGAGATGGTGAGATGATACAACTCTGCCTTCAATATCAAGAACTTCAATCTTGCTAATGAGCAAATCTCCACTTTCAATTATCAGTTTCCCTGTTGTAGGGTTTGGATAGATATTAATCTTCGATAATCCTTGTTCGGATTCGTCTACTCCTAAAGCTTTTACTTCAATAACAAAATCTTGCGTATAATCTTCATCAAAAGCCAAGCCATCTTTAATAGTTGCTGTAACCTTTACAAATCCCGGAGCTGTAGTATTAAGCCTGCTGCCGGTAAGGGTGGCGCCGGTAGTACCTGTATCAACAATACTCCAAGTAATGGTTGTATATGTGGCATTATCAGGGAGTACCTCTCTGTCATCGAGGCGAACTTGTATACCTGCAATTATCGTTTCAGGCACGTTTTTGATCCAGGTTACAGGAACAAAATCTACAACATCAATCCAAACTAATACACGTGCAGGATCCCAAAAGGGGTGTTGAGTTATCGCCGGATTACGCATGTCCAGAGTATATTTTCCTGCTCTATGAAATGTAAAAATTCCATCCTCAAGGGTATAATCACTTGGGAGAGCATAGTTAGAGTTGGGTTCAGCCCCCCATGTGTTCGTTCCTCTCAGTAAATAAAAATTAGTAGCCATATCTCCAAACTCTTTTTGTGAAGAATAATCAATCGTATCACCAAGTAAAATTCTTCGATATCCAAGTGTTTGTAAATCAAATGCTTTATTCCAAATATTTTCTATTAGTTCAGATAAAGCATATAAATTGGATAGCGGAAGATGGTTGTGTGAGCAATAAATCCACCATATTGCAGGATTGTTAGTTAAGTTTATGTCTAACGCGGATAAGTTATTATAGGCACAAGTTATACGCTCTAATACCTTTTTATCACTTAAGTCTAACTCTCTTAAGCGACCACCATGTACCCATAGTTGCTCTACATTCTTGCAATTGCTTAGGTCTAAAATTTCTAAATTCCTATTGTGTTCGCTATGGCTACCAGCCGATACAAATTTTATTGATGGGCATCTGCTAAGATCAACAATATTTGCAGTCTGTATAACTCGAAAGTCTGTAAATTCGCAACCCTCTTCTCCTTCAATAGTTATTTCACTAGGAACAAGACTATTGGGTAACGGAAATTGAATGCCAATAGTTTGAGGTACTGGATTTTCTATCCCTTCCCCTATGAATGTTTCTTTAATGCCCTTCTCTACACAGCGAACTGTAAATTGTTTGCCGTGAGTAGCTTTGATAGCAAATGCGACTCTGTGAACATCATAATACCTTATCGTATCGCCAGGTACAGCATACAAGCTATGGACAAAAAAACAAATGAATAAAATTAATAATTTGCATGCTTGATTTTTCATTTCAAAAAATATTATAAAGATTGGATAATAATAGGGAGTGTATTGTGTAGGTACACTCCCTATCCAAACGTAAATTAATAATTATTATTGTTTTACAATTCTTTTAACAATTTCGCCTTGTTCTGTAATGATTTTTACAAAGTAGATGCTATTATTTAAATGCGAAATATCAATTTTGTGATGAAATGATGAAGTACTAAGGTGATGAGACGATACTATTCTACCCACTATATCAAGAACTTCAATTTTCTCAACTTGTAATTCGTAATTCATAATTGATAATTCACCAGTGGTAGGATTAGGAGCTACTGTAATTTTATCTAACAACGTTTTATCATCAATTTGTAAATTCGGTGTAAAAATTGCAGGGTCAATCACGGATTCCTCAATTTGATTTTGAGGAATTGAAAATTCAGGCAGTTCTGCTTTTTCAGGACAAATGTTGTATAATGCACACAAGATATTTTTTGCAAACACAGCGCCTCGTCCGGTGTTGGTTGCCACAAAATTTACCAAATAGGCAATCTCTTTGTCAGATAACTTATAAATACTCCTTTCTTCTTTTTCTAACTGTTGCAGCCAAAGCGTGTAGGTTTCCAATCCTTTTAGTTCGATAACCTGTTCTTCCGTTACTTCAAAACGCTCATACATTTTTGACAAAGTTACCATCGCTTCACTGTAATCTCTTTCAGATAAATAGGTTTCTGTCAAGCCCAAATAGTCGGTATAGCTGCCACGATAAGTAAAAAGGTATCTGAGATTTTCAATTTTTTTCTTTTCGTCCAGCGTTTCTTCTTCGCAGAGTGCAGCTGCAATAATAGAATTAAAGAGATTGTCTTTTAATCCGCTGTAGTAAGAAACCTCATTTAATATTACATCATATTCTTCGCCACCAATTTCAGCAGCAAGGAGTTTGTCTAACCAATACTCATATTCCGAATTCAATTCATCGTATTCAATTAAAGCGTTACGCTCATCTGGTGGATTTGACCCCATAGGACAAGATCTTTCCCTATAAGTAGGGAGTAAGTTGATCAATCCAAAAACTACAGGTAGTTCGGCAGGATCGGTACCATAATGATAATCAATTGAAAAACTTGATTGACTTTCAAAATTGACTGTTGCACCTGGAGTAAATCTATTACCGGCAGGTGTGCGGCTAGTTCCTTGATCTTTTCTAATAGAAGGAAGAGAAAAAGTTAAACTGCCGGCTACAAGAATATCACGTTGGGTGCCATAGAACTCATTGCACAATGTTTGTAATCCGGTAATATTGCTTACACCTTGAAGAGAATTCCTACCCATAAAATGCTGCCCTATAGCGAACGTGGTGAATTTGTTTCTATATACCCTATTCTCAGCACTTCCACTTTCGGAGACATTTAATCCTGTGGTTGTTACACCCAAATTGCCGGTAAACTTGTTTTCTTGAATTATATATCCTGTTGCATCGGTTATGTAAGCGCCATAAGAACTGGGAGAGTATGAGTAAAAGTCATTGAACCACAATACGTTGTTATTGATAGCATTGACTGTTACACCATACAAATTATTCAAAAAGGTACTAAACTTTACATCTAATGCAGGATTTGTTCCGGTGTTGATTGCAATGATACCGTGATTAAGTCCCATGAAGAAGGATGGTGCTGCATTTGTACATTTTCCACTCGGCATCTCAATAGCTGAACCCGGAAAGCAATATTCTGTTACGAGTAAAGGAGTACTTAAAACCTCAATCCCTCTATTTAGATTGGAACTGTTTAGTGTGTTTGTGCCATAAAAGTTGCATCCTCTAACTTGTAGCGTACCGCTGAGCTCTGCCTTGATATGTGTATTGAAAGGAGCACCAAAATAGCCGGAAGTTACAGAAAAAGTAGTTTGCCTAAAAGTACCTGAAACACCTATTGGGCCATATAAGGGTCGAAAGTATACGCCAATTTCGTTGTTAATAAAATTGGATTCGGTAACGCGTACATAAGCGCTCGAAGAAGCATCAATGCCAATATTAGTGTTTTGAATGGTACCTTTGTCCATTTGAACGCCATTTTGATTAGGATGCCCCGGATATAATGATGAATTACCGGTAACGTTAACACCGTTCCACCGCACATTTACTGTAGCATTAGTAAGCGTAGCATTATTGATAATGAGCCTACCTCCAGTGAGAGCAGTTATTCCAACATTAGGGCAGAAAGAAACTGTACAATTTGTAATAGTAAGGGTTGCACCACTTAGTATTATAACTTCTCCACACACTGTTCTATTCGTATTCCATATGGTAGTACCGGGAGGTATTATTATGGGTTGGGTAAACACGTTCATTGTAAACGTGAAAATTACGGCTAAAATAAAGATAAATTTTTTCATAATTAACTTATTTTGAATGATTAATAGTTTGATCGATATTTCTACTCTATTTGTGTATGTGGATATTGGGCAATTGTATGTGCATTGAATAGTGCCGATAGCATTTATGTTATAAATACAAATGCTATCAGCTATCGTTCTCGAAACACATGATGTTCTAAATAGGTTTTCATAATAACTTGATTTTAATTTTATGTCAAGTAATATTTTTAGGGATTTATGTGTTCGAATAAAAAGAAATTATACATGTAAATTTATGAAATGACGAAAAAAATCATTTCTGCTATTTTTGTAGCATTAGTTTTTGTTATCATGAACAGAACAAAGAAACATTATAACATTTACAAACATAATTAATTACAATAAAAATGAGGTTGTTGCAAAAGATGGTAAGGACAATAAACAAAGGTCATTAACTTATTATAAAAAGGATGTGCAAAATATCCTGAATATACTCAGAAAAAAGTTCCGGATTTGGAAGAAAAAAATACAATTAATCCTCAAAAAACACAAAATGACGGAATAAAAGAGGATGAAAAAAACGATATTGGCGGAATAAATTCTCTGATTTTAGATGAAATTCAAAATAATCCAGGCATTTCTGTAATTACATTTGCTCAAAAACTGAAAGAAAAATCTTCTTTACGTACTATTGAAAGAAAATTAGAAGAACTAAGAAAGTCCGGTTATGTTAAATTTGAAAGCTCAAAAAAATAGGTGGATATTATCTTGTTTAGGGATTCGAGTCCCTTCATCCATACGGTGTAATAAAAATTAGTGTTTTGTCGTTATCAAAGCACTGATTTTTTGTTTTAAACACAATAAAATCGGAATTTTCAAAATTTCATATACTTTTGCACCCTTTGTAAAATATCTTATGACGCGCAGATTCTTATTTTTTATATTGTTTATCATCAGCTTTTTTTCGGCAAGAGCACAAGCTCCGATAGATGCCATTATCGCCATTATCGGAAAGGAAATTATCTTGCAATCCGATTTGGAAAAAGCTTATGCCGAATATGCTGCCCAATTTGCTGTGCAAGATGACGATGGAAATGAAAAATGCCTCGTTTTCGAGCATTTGGTTTATACAAAATTGATGCTACACCAAGCAGATGTGGACAGCATTATAATTACCGACCAACAAGTAGAAGCCGTCATCAACATGCGAATGAACTATTTTTTGCAAATGGCGGGCGGAGATGCAAGAGTGCTTGAAAGGCACTTTGGTAAATCTATTGCCGAAATTAAAAAAGATATGCGTGAAATTGTGCGTGACCAAATGTATGTGGAAGAAGTGCAGGAAAGCATAACCGCTAATATTACGGTAACGCCTTCGGAGGTAAAAGCTTTTGTAAATCGGGTGGGCGTGGACAGTATGCCGCTCATTCCTGCCACTTATGAATTTGGGCATATTTTAAGAACGCCTCCGGTAAGCGAAGAAGAAATTGCAGCAATAAAAGAGCGCTTGGAAGGCTATAGAGAAAGAGCGCTTCGTAGTGATAATAGGATGGAACAGGAATTTTCCATGTTAGCACGCTTGTATTCCGATGATCCCGGAAGCGCCTCCAAAGGCGGAAATTTAGGATTTGTAGAGCGTGGCGTGTTTTATCCTGAGTTTGAAGCCGTGGCATTTAACCTCAGGTCGGGCGAAATTTCACACGTAGTGAAAACCCGCGCCGGATACCACATCATTCTGTTGCATGAACGCAGAGGAGAATCTATCAATGTATCGCACATTTTAATACAACCCAAACCCTCTGCCGAAGAACAAGTGAAAACCATTGAATTTTTGGATAGCGTGCGACAAGTAATTCTTGATAAAAAGATGAATTTCAGCGAAGCAGCATTACTATTTTCCGAGGATCCCAATAGATTAAGCGGTGGTTGGGTAATAAATCCCTATACGCTTTCTACAAAATTTGACCAGGAATCATTAGACCAAGCGACGTTTGCTACATTAAGCAGGCTCATTCCCGGAGAATTTTCTTCACCTGTCATTTATATTAATGATGATGGGGTAACTTCCTATCGCTTACTGTATTTAAAAAGTAGGGTGGCGCCTCATAGAGCCAATTTAGTGGAAGATTATGATGTAATTAAAAATGCCGCTTTGGAAGAAAAGAAAAACAAAGCCATTGAAAAATGGCTCATTAATAAAGTAAAAACTACAAGTATTAAAATACATGACAATTACAAAAATTGTGAATTTGTAACACGTTGGCAGATAAAATAAATTAACCTAAAAATACTATGGACATTCATTTTAAAAACGATGTAGAAGCTATTGAAGCTTTTGTAGAAAAATATGGCGCGCTCAGAAAAGAGATTGCGAAAGTGATTGTAGGGCAAGATGAAATTGTGAAAAATGTACTGATGGTGCTTTTCAGTCGCAGCCATGCTTTGCTCATTGGTGTACCCGGCTTGGCAAAAACTTTGATGATTACCACCATTGCGAAAACGATTAACTTAACCTATAACCGCATTCAATTTACGCCCGACTTGATGCCGTCGGATATTATGGGAACGGAAATTTTGGACGAAAACCGTAAGTTTAAATTTGTTAAAGGACCTATTTTTGCAAATATCGTACTGGCGGACGAAATTAACCGCACGCCGCCAAAAACACAATCTGCGCTTTTGGAAGCGATGCAGGAACGTTCCGTGAGTATGAACGCCGTAACTTACGCATTGCCTGATCCGTTTTTCGTATTGGCTACACAAAATCCTATCGAACAAGAAGGAACATATCCGCTTCCCGAAGCGCAACAAGACCGCTTCATGTTTAACATATATTTAGATTATCCAACTTTTAATGAAGAGGTGGACATTGTGAAAAGCACTATTCACGGAGACATGAATGAGCCGAAGCACATTTTATCCATCGAAGAGGTTATTTATTATCAAAAACTGCTTCAAAAAGTTCCAATTGCCGAAAATGTATATGAATATGCGGTTCGTTTGGTTACGTTAACGCGTCCGTTTACCGGCACGGGGCATCAATGGGCAAAAGATTATCTGGCTTGGGGCGCCGGTCCGCGTGCCTCGCAATTCTTGATTATCGGGGCGCGTACACATGCCATTCTCAATGGCAAACTCTCTCCCGATATTGAAGATGTGAGAGCCGTGGCGCACAATATTTTACGACATCGTATTATCAAAAATTATAAAGCAGAAGCAGAAGGCATTACCGTAGAAGATATTATCAATAAGTTGATGTATGACTAAACCTTATTGCATTGATTCACATGCGCATCTTTGCAGAGAATATTACCCCGACGATTATCAGAAAGTGATCCAACGCGCGGTGGAGCATGGTGTTGAGAAAATAATTTTGCCTTGCGTTTCTGCCGAATCTATTCCCGATATTTTTGAGGTTGCTCAACAATTTCCTAATCATATTTTTCCGCTCATCGGATTGCACCCCACCGATGTAAATCAAGATTTTAAAAAACAATTGGCTGTTTTAGAGAAACATCTGAACAACAAAAGCATTGTAGGAATTGGAGAAACGGGTATAGATTTATATCATGATAAAACATTTTATGCAGAACAATTAATTGCTTTTGAAACGCAATTACATTGGGCAAAGGAAATGCAGAAACCACTTTCCATTCATATTAGAGATGGATTTAATGAAGCGTTATCTGTGTTAAAAAAGTTTAAAAGCGTTCCGTTGCGAGGCATCTTGCACTGTTTTTCCGGAGGCATTCAAGAAGCCAAATGGGCAGTAAACAATGGGTATTTATTAGGAATTAGCGGCGTCATTACTTTCAAAAAAAACAAACTGCAAGACATTGTAAAGGAAATAGGAATTAGCGCACTTGCGTTAGAAACCGACGCACCCTTCTTAGCTCCCGAACCCTACCGTGGAAAACGAAATGAAAGCGCTTATATTCCTCTTATTGCAGAAAGAGTCGCCAACGTATTAGAAACCTCAGTAGAAGAAGTTATGAAAACCACTACGGCGAATGTAGAAGCAATTTTTAAAATATAGTTTGTTCTTTTCTCCGTTACAACTATATTCAAAAAAATTTAGTTTTGCATCGTATGAAAAAACTCATCATTATTTTTCTTTTTTTACCTGTAATTGTTTTATCACAGGAACGTATAACCTTAGTAGGCAATGTTTTTGATGGGATTACTTTCTTTCCTATCACGGAAGCGAACATCTATAATTTTAATTCAAAAAAATACAGTTTTACCAATAAAGACGGAAATTTTGAGATTTTAGCCAAAAAAGGAGATACGATTATTATATCAAAACCAATTTATAAACAAGCTTTAATAGAGGTTACGCAAGAAATAATAGAAAAAAAATTGTTGGAAATTCCACTTTTTTTTAAAGCAGTTATTTTGAAAGAAATTAACGTTTATACATTGCCGGCAACGTATGATATGTTTAAAAAAGAATTTGTAAATGTTACATTTTCAGACTTCTTTAGAGGTTTTGATGGAACAGGTTTAACCCAGCAAGATTTCATCAATGCGGAATTTCAATCTCGCGGAGGTCCTAATTTATTGAGAAATGTACCGGCAGCAATGAGTCCTATTTCCGCACTTTATAATAGATTTAGCAGAAAAATGAAATTGGAACGCTTACATCAAGAATTGATTGATAATGAAGATGAAGTAGCAAGATTACCTTTAAAATACAATAGAGACATCGTAAGTTCAATAACCGGATTGCAAGGAGAAGAGCTCTTAAATTTCATGACTTTTTGTAGGTTCAGTTTCTATGATTTGGTACGTTGGTCGCCGGAGTTTATTATTTCGCAGATTAAAAGAAAATTCGACGATTATCAATATCATAGAGCGTTACAAGATAATTAATTATTTAGCACAATTTAATATTAACAAAAAAATAATTATGACAGAAAAAGTTATTCGTTCATTGCGCGACACCTCTTATGGTCGATGGGTTGCGCTCATTTTGGTATCTATTACCATGTTTTTTGCCTACATGTTTGTAGATGTATTATCTCCTTTAAAAGACCTTTTAGAAACCAAAAGAGGTTGGAGTTCAGAAAATTTCGGAACCGTTGGAGGATCTGAATTTGTATTAAATGTTTTCATATTCTTCTTGATTTTCGCCGGAATTATTTTGGATAAAATCGGCATTAGAAAAACCGCTCTTTTGGCAGGATTTTTGATGCTTGTGGGCGCCGGAATTAAATTTTACGGCGTCTCCGATTATTTTTCTCCGGAATCAGGATTGTATCAAGCATTGAATGGTTTTAGTTTATTTGGGTTAATAGATCCATTACCGGGTTCTGCCGTTATGGCTTGTATTGGTTTTGCCATTTTTGGTTGCGGCGTAGAAATGGCAGGAATTACCGTATCCAAAGCATTGGTTAAATGGTTTAATGGCAAAGAATTAGCTTTAGCAATGGGACTTGAAATGGCTATTGCACGTCTTGGTGTTTTTGCAGTATTTAGACTTACTCCCGTTTTAGCAGACGGACAATATATTGCTAAACCGGTAGCTGTTGCTACATTGTTTTTGCTCATAGGATTTTTATCATTTTTGTGTTATTTCTTCTTAGATAGAAAATTAGATCAACAAGAAAAAATAGAAGTGGCTCCGGAAGATGAATTTAAAATTGCCGATTTAAAAGCGATTTTTACTTCAAAAACTTTCTTAATTGTGGCCGGATTGTGTGTGTTATACTACTCAGCTATTTTCCCATTCCAAAAATTTGCAGCGGATATGCTTTCCAGTCGTTTGGAAATCAGCGCAAGAGATGCAAGTAACTTGTTCTCATTCTTCCCGATTGGCGCCATGGTACTCACGCCGCTTCTCGGTTTCTTTTTAGATACCCGTGGAAAAGGTGCTACCATGTTAATTATAGGTGCATTATTAATGTTGTCATGCCACTTGATTTTTGCGCTAACCCCCAATTTTACTTATCCGGTAGCTATTGCTGCTATTGTAATTTTGGGAATCTCATTCTCATTGGTGCCCGCAGCGTTGTGGCCTTCTGTTCCAAAATTAGTAAATATTAAAGTGTTGGGTTCTTCTTACGCCGTTATATTTTGGATTCAAAACATTGGTTTATTATGCGTTCCAATTATTATTGGAGGAACGTTAGACCGCGCAAACCCGGGAGTAGGCAAAAATTTATCTGAAGTGAGAATGGAGATTGATGCCATCGGCTCTTTCCAACAAGAACTTGTAGATCCTGATACCTATAATGTTACTACAAAAGATTTTGGTAATACATTAAGACAAGATATTGAAGATTTGCAATTAGTATACAGAAATTACGAAAAACGCATGGACAAAATCGGCAAAATTAGAGAAGATATAAATCAAATTTTGGCTAATAACGATAAATTAACAGAAAGACAACAAGAAACCATCGCGAATCTTCAAGCAAGCATAAACAGAATGGAAGAAGTGAAAGGAAGTACGCTTTATAATTACAGAAAACCAATGCTTATTTTTGCAAGTTTTGGGGTTATGGCATTCCTTCTCGGTATATGGCTCAAAATAGAAGATCGTAGAAAAGGATACGGATTGGAGCTTCCGAACAGGAAGAAGAAGTAAAAAAATAACACATCTGTAAATATTTTTCATCATCAAAACTTAGATAAAAACATTACAATAAACAGTTTTATAATAACCTATACGAAATTTTCATGTAAAGATTTTGTATAGGTTTTTTGATTGGATTTAATTGGATTTAATTTTATTTTTGTGATATTTTTTAAATGTAATATTATTAACCCCTAAAAATCATAATTTATGAAAAAGCAACTTACATTATTTTTTTGCTGTTTGGCAGCATTAACTTTAAGCGTGGCACAACCACAAATGCAGAAAACAGAAGGTGGAAAGCAAAAAGCGGAATTTGAAAGAAACATTGAAAAACAAAAACCGACTACTCCTCAAGCGAAACCGGTATCGTCTCAAAAGCAAAAATCTCATCACAAGAGCACGGATTGGTATGAGCCAGATACAATTATCAGCTCATTAGGCAATTATCCTGAAGCACGCACCATTTATTCGTATAATGAAAATGGAGATTGGCTTTCCTGGTTCTCTCAATTGTGGAACAACAATCAATGGGAGAATAGCAACAAAGCAATTTTTACCTATGATGAACGAAACAATATGACAGAAGAACTATACCAACAGTGGGAATCAGGACAATGGGTGAGCAATTCTAAAAGCACTTACACATATGATGCGCAAAATAACAAGATAGAAGAAATATCCCAATATAAGCATTGGGAAACAGGACAATTGGCAAATTCGAGTAAAACTACTTATACCTACGATGCGCAAAATAATAATACGGAAATGTTATCCTATTATTGGGAACAAGGAGCATGGGTTTATTCGGGGAAAAACATAAGTGTTTTTGATGCACAAAACAATCTAATCGAACAAGTGTACCAGTATTGGGAATCGGGAGCATGGGTAAATAGCAGCAGAACTACTTACGCCTATGATGCACAAAATAACATAACAGAGCAAATATCACAATACAGTGACTGGGAAACAGGGCAGTTGGTAAATTCGAGTAAAAACACTTACGCCTACGATGCGCAAAATAACATGACAGAACAGGTGAGTCAAAGTTGGGAGTCAGGTCAATGGGAAAATAGTTGGAAAATGAGCTTTACTTATGATGCACAAAACAATATGACCTCTCACTTGTCTCAGCAATGGGAATCAGGTCAATGGATGAATACAGAAAAGGGAGTTTATACTTACAATGAACAAAATTTGGAAACCAAGAGGTCGTTTTCGATTTGGATGTCGAATCAATGGGAAAATTCTTACGAAGAGACTTTCGACTATGATGCACATAACAATTTAATCGAGTGGACATTACAAGATTTTTTCCAAGCTAATTTTGTAAAATATATATACATGTACGATGTATATAATAATAGAACAGAAATGGTACAACAAGGTTGGCAATCAGATCAGTGGGTGAATCAATATAGAAGCGTTTACACTTATGATGAAAACCACAATGCTACTTATGGTTTTTGCCAAGTATGGGAGAATAATGCCTGGATTGATTTTTGTACTCCGTGGTTATATATGTATTATAATAATATGCAAAGTAGTTTAGGTTTTGGCAGCTTTATAAACCCCGGTTGTTATTTCAAAGCCTCTTACGTAAAAACCGGCACCGTTTCCGTTAAAGAAAACACGCCGAAAGTTACTGTGAAATTATATCCCAACCCCACTTCCGGAATTTTGAACATTGAAACCGGCAACAGCGATATGCTTCCCGAAGTAAAAATTTATTCTATTCAAGGTGCATTACTTATTAATACACAAGGAAATAAAGTAGATATTTCCTCTTTGCCAAACGGAATTTATATTGCAAGCATTTCCGGACAAACGTTGAAGGTGGTAAAACAATAATGTTGACTTAATTATTAGTGTTTTGCGGCGTTGTCTTGTCCTGAAATAGGTTTTTGTGTAAACCTATTTCAGGATAAGGTTATTCGCTTATCTTTTGGAAAACAATTGAACTTGAATAAAATTTATTCGTTTTATCAATAATGTCAATTAGCTTGCTCCAATCTTCCTTTTGAACGAAAGTTTGATGGTACGCTTTTTTTGTTTTTATTTTTACTGCGTTATTTTCTATGATAGAAACTGCCTCAAACGTAGCGTAGTTGTTTGAAAAAATTACATTCAAATGTTCGATATTACCAACAGTGTAATTGTCGGGAATTTGGATAACAATTTCATTTTCAAAAATTCTACGTGTAGGAAGATATGCGTCTGTATTTCTGTTTCTATCGTTTTCTGTCGGATCCCATTGCTGACCTATAAGTTTGCCTGCATCAAGAATAATATTTTCTCCTGCATTACGAACAAAATCACGCATTGTGTAGGATATGTCGTATTCAAGTTGTGGTTTTTCCAACGTTACTCCTAAACTTAAAAAAGAATACTCTTTTACTGTTTCAGGTTTAAAACCGTGAAATTGTAGAATCTCATTTTCAATTGTTTTGGAATACTTCTCTCTACTTTTCTCAAAATTACTTTCTACTTGTGGAATTAATTTGCGAGTGTTTCTTTTCTTATTTAACTCCTCAATATAACTTTTATCTATTTTTAGAAATCGCCTCAATTCATTATCCCAATCTTCGTACAAAAGTAGCCAAGGCTGGACATGATTCTTAACATCACCCAACCATACAGAATGACGTTTTATATCTATCTTTTGCATATCATCGGGATTAAATGATACTTGTAATTGCGTTTTATTAACATTTTCTTCTGCGCTTGATTCGGGTAAAATTACAGTTTCGTTCCAAAATCCATTATAATTATATGATATATTCTTAAAAACATAAGTTGAAGCATATTCTCCTTGTAATCCTGCCGGAATTTCACCCGGAATTCTGTAACGATATGGTGGAAAAAAATATTGAGTTTCATTATTGGCCGCCACCATATACACAAAATCATCGTATGTCAAAACTTCATCTTTGCGGGCGGAGTATTTATTTGTCGCAAATCCAACGTTGGAGCCGATTCCATAGTCTTTAAAAAGATTGTCTAATGTTAATATAAAAGTTGCAGAATTGTAATAATGGTTTGTTTGGTTAGGCCATTCAAAATTTAGCGCAGCATATATTAGATTGGCGAGCCTCTCTTTTGAAATGTTTGATTCTGTTTTTCTGAAGTTGCTTACTGTTACTCTTACTTTATGTGGGATATCCTTAATCATAAGCTGGGTTGATTTATAAAACATAAGGTAATGTTTTGCATCTTCAAGTATTGTTTGATAAGGCATATTTTCGTGAACTCCGATGGGTCTGGCGCTTTTCGGTTTAGAAAACGCTTTTGAGGCATTTTGCAATACCACAAAACGTATCACGGGAAGGTCGCGGAGAGGCGATATCCAACGTGTATTGTTGTAATCGTTTATTCTCTTAATGTTATCCGACTCGGCGGTTAATATAATATTTCCGTTTGGATCGTCGGTTTTTGAAAATTGGGGCGCGCCGTTAATGGAACGGTATTCGATAGTAAGATTTTTCCCAAAAGTTAAACTGCAACTACTATGTAAAGCGGGATAATTCATAGAATAAAACGCGATGAACTGCTCCGATATGTTCATAGTTTCAAGTTCGTATCTGTCGCAAACAAAAAAGTCTAAAATATCATTAAGCTGTAATTCGGGAATTGCTAATTTTTTATAGGCTTCCTTGTCGCCCCTTCCTTCGGTAATAGCCACCGCCGATTTAGATACATCAATCTCTTTTACAGTGCCATCCGGTTTGATGATACGAGCGCCAAAAACTGTAACACTCGAATTTCTTGAATATGAATCATAAGAACCAAATCTGTTTTTTTCCTTAAAAGAAAATTCCGAATAATCTGTAAGAGCCGTTTGGTCGTTGATTAAAACCATGCATCGGTCAATATCGGTGTAAAAAAGTTTTCCGGGATAACCCCACCAAATATTACTTTTACTGGCTGTTGCGTCAACCCGGCGGTGTCTGGCTAAAATTACGGCAGATTCGTTTTTTAATTCATCAGGAACAGTGTAATTTTGGAACGCCGGAATGTCCCATGCCCAAACTTCGGCTCTAACTCTAGGGGCATGTGTCGGATAATAAACTGATTGCGCCGATAGAGAAAAAACAATCGTTGATAAAATTAAAGTCAAATAAACTTTTTTCATATTTTTATTCATTTTGTAAGATGATTTGTTCCGAATAATTTCTTTTTAGCGAGTTAAGGTCAGCGTTCCATTGGGCGAAATGTTCCTTTTTTAGCCACACATCTTTGATAATTATTTCTTTTCGGTATTTAATGCTATCATTTTCAATGCTGTAAGTTGTATTGATTTTATAATTATTGTTTTCAATATGCAATTCGGCGGGAACAGAAATAACTTTAAAACCGTCCGGAATGAGTAAATATTCCTCTCTTATGATACGTTTTTTATAAGGAAAAACAAAATCAATTTTTCTTTTTGCCGTGTCTATCGCGTCGGAAGCGTAATCCTGACGGCTTTCCAAATCAATATATATTTCATTTCCGATTCTGTTTACGCTGTTGTCGCGAATTTCATTGTAGTTTATTCTAAGTTGATTTTGCCTCGAATCTTCTCCCTGTATCAATATGTTCGATACTTTTTCCTGACTTTTACCTTTTTCGAGAAATTGTTTGAGTACGCTGTTCCGACGAGACGTCTCCAAAGTATAAATTAGCGACAAAATGGCTTGTTTACACTCTCCGCTTAAAGTCATATCCACATTACCAACTAAAGAATTTTCTTCGATGTTATATACACATATCAAGCTGTCGGTATTTTGCGAAGGTAAAACTTCAGGGACGGAATCAACAATATAATTTTCCCCATCTTCTATCATTGTAAAACAACCCTGTATCGCGTTGTGATATTCGCCCGGCACCATATATTTAACAGTTGGGTCAAGATATATGATTTGATTATCTTTAAATAGCGCACAAATCACGTGATTGAACAGCGGTAAAGGTACCTCTTTTTTACCTAATCCATTAGTTCCAATCCAAACCAAGCGGGCATCAAATCCTGCTGACTGCAACATTGTTTTCAACAAATTTGACATTCCTTTGCAATCGCCATATTTTTTGCGCAACACATTTTGTGCATTATCGGGAACCCAACCGTCAAGTCCATAATGAAATGCGATATAGCGAATATTGTTCTGCACCCAAGCAAATATTAGAGAGATTTTCTCATCATCCGTTTTGCACGAATCAATAAGTTGTTGTGTAAATTTGGAAATGGCTTCCATATCGTTGTGAGTATAATCTAATCTCTCTTTACACCATTTATACACATAATCGTAATTATCGAAATACACTGTTTCCTCTTTTTTTACAATAGCCTTTTTCGGTATTAACAATAAATGCGGCGCTATTTTATGATAGGCGGGAGCATCGTCTGTTCTTTTCATTCCCGCTTGATTTCTAATGGTATATCTGTATATAACGGCTTGTGATCTTTCGTTTGTAAGAATCTCTTTTTCAATATTATTATTAAAATTTTGCTCTATAATATCTACTTCCAACTCATTTGGGATGGTGATTTCTACTTTTTTCTCTTTTACAAAATAAGGCTCGGTAAAAATTATTTTATTAAAAATGCAAATATCCTTGTATGTTTTCGCGAAACTGACTGTTGCTTTCGCTCCCTTTTTAGAAAAAGGCAACTCGAAATAACAAACTTTTGTATCGCTGTAGAAAACATCTTTGTTTCTGTACATTTCATAAACGGGGCTTATTTGCTTTTCCGCTTTTATGTTAACCATATCAATTGTAGAAAACAAACCATAAAATTCAGCGACGGTTATTTTTTCCGACCATTTAAGACAGTGGTAATTTGTGGTGGTTTTTTCTTCAAGAAAAACCCGCTTTGAAGATATATTATAGGTATAATTTTCTGTTTTATTTTCTATAATAATGTTATCTTCATTCGTTTGCGCGTATAAAGCCGGAACTGTTAAAACAGTGATAAGAAATGATATTATTAGTTTCATCAAATTTAATTTTTCGGCAAAGATAAGCATCGGCAAAGGCTGGTATTATAATATGTCATAAAACTTATTTTATTACTTGTTATTTTATCTGTTGCTTTATTTTCCATAAAAATATTTATACATAATGAAATGCAAATATTCATGAAATTTTTCAATTTTTCACAGCAAAATAAAAATTTATGCATGCTTATAGAATTTTATATTTATTTGTATCATAAAAATTATAACCACCATGATACAAAATATCAAATATCTATTCATTTCCTTATTACTACTTTTTGTTATTACACATCCGGCTCATTCTCAAAACCAAATATTTGATTCTCTATCTAACAAACTCAACAGAATATCAAATTCTAAGAAAGCAGAATCACTCGAACTGTTAGACAATTTATACCAAATCGCTCTTAACAATCCTGATAGCGCTCTGTTCCTTGCCCGTTGTTTGTATGAAGAATCCATACTTAATGTATATCAGGGAATTGTAGACACCTCAATGTTTGATAAAATACAAGTAAGGCTTAGCCAATCCTCACACTCGCTTTTGGAACACGCCTTGTTGCAATCTGCATTGGGAATAAATCTGCTAACACTGGGAAGAATTTCCGAAGCATTTACACTTCAACTACAAGCATTAGATAAATATAAACAACTTGGCGACAATCGTTTTACTGCAAAGGCACTCAATTCTTTAGGAAATATTTGCAGTCAAATTAGTTTGATCGGTTTGGCAGAATATTATTATTCCGAAGCCATGGCATTTCTTACCCCTGAATGGCATGAATATTATATTACCAAATCGAACATTTTTAAATTATTGGCTAAGCATAATAATAAAGAAGCCGTTGATTCGGTGCTTTATTTAATTGAAACGGTAGAGCAGGATAACCGTCAAGAAATTTTACCCTTGCTGTATCTTAACATAGGATCATTTCTTTTAAACACTTATCCTGAAAAAGCGCTCATTTATTTTAATAAAATGCAAAATTTAGAGGTTGATAATCCTAAAATGATGGCCATGGTTTTATGCAATATGGGTGTTTATTATCTAATGAAGAAAGATTATCCCAAAGCATTAAACTATTTAAGGGATACGCAAAAAAGGATAGAAAAAGATAACGATTTTGAAAGTTTATCTATGGTTTATAGTTTATTATCTCAAGTTTTTGAAGAACAACGTCAATTAGATAGCGCTTTGTATTACTTAAAAAAAAGTTATGAACTCACTCAAAAACTTCGTGCCAACACGGCAGCTATAGAAACTCATCAAAAGTATATTACCACTGTTTTAGAGGCTTCAAAAAAAGATTTGATGATTGCCGAACAAACGATTAAATTGAAAAGTAAGCAATTTACTATCATCGTCATTGCCTCGGGTTTTACCATTTTGTTGATTTTAATGTTTTTGCTTTTGGTGAATCAGCAAAAACTCAGAAAAGCAAGCGAAAATCGTGAACTAAGCGTCAAGTTAGAACACGAAAAGAAAGTACAACAATATAAAAAACGACAACAACAATTAGAAAAAGAGAAGCAAAAAGAGGTGTTGGATGCAAAAACAAGAGAGATTACCTCTTATTCAATATTGGTATCGAATAAAAATAATCTTTTAAAACAAATTTTGGAACTTAGCACACAAGCTATTAATAACAAAGAAAGTACGGAAAAATCATTGGCAAAAATCGAGGAATTTATTACCGGCAATTTGAGTGTGGATGAAGAATGGGAAAACTTTAAAATGCACTTTGATAAAGTACATCCGCATTTCTTTAAAAAATTGAAGCGTTTATGCAACGATTTAACCGAAGAGAACTTGAAAATGAGCGCCTATATTAAAATGGGAATGACCACCAAACAAATAGCACAATTGCTAAATATTGCCGATAATTCCGTGTTTATAAGTCGTCATCGCATCAAAAAAAAGTTAAAACTTGCTGAAAAGGAAAGCTTGAGTAGGTTTATTAATTCTCTTTAAAAAAATTATACAATTTTATTTTTCTCATTATCAGTCTCTTACAAAATAATTTCAAAAAAAAGTTTGGCACGATGTTTGTTAAATAAAAAAGTATATTTTTGCCGTCCCATTTGCGGGGGTGAATGATTGAGGGATTGAAGGCGTGAATGATT
>Ga0209737_10000162_pt1 | contig 59644 bp, 46 predicted proteins | sample TergutCu122P3_FD_187284 | JGI IMG/M metagenome (GOLD analysis project Ga0209737, IMG submission 187284) | Cubitermes ugandensis P3 segment gut microbial communities from Kakamega Forest, Kenya - Cu122 P3 (SPAdes) (version 2) | ecosystem: Host-associated > Arthropoda: Insects > Digestive system... | reverse complement strand
GGGGGGGGGGGGTTTTTAAAAGTATAAACTTTGGAGAAGATTTTACAATAGTAGAAGATGTGTCGCAGACAGGTAAAGAACCAGGATTAATGGTTTGTGAATTTTTCAATATTATATTACGAGGTTTCCAACATACTATTAATTGTTATTTAACCTATAGTGTAGAAAAAACTATAGATGAACAATTTGTTTTTGGTCAAGTAGGCGGAGTTTTTCCCGATGTTTATCGTGGAGGCAAAGAGGGCGAGGTTTATGTTAGTTCAATGTTTCCTGAGGGAATTTATAAAGTTTCGTTCAGTGCAGATACAGGGCATACGTTTCGTCATGTTTATACAAGCGACGTTTATCATCCCCTTGATATTAAACCCATTTTTATGTCGGATAGAGAGCCGGGTGTTTTTTATATCATTCACCATTATGAAGTAGCAGATACTAATTCTTGGGGCTGGCACACCAAAATTTGTATAGATTATTATAGAGATTACGGAGAAACCTTAGTTGCCACTTATTGCCACGATTTAACAAAAGATTATGGAAAAAGTTGTGAGCCGGTAAATGATTTGGTTTCAGAGAAAATTGATAACAATTCTATTTTATTAACTTGGGGTGAACCGGAAAGCAGTTTGCCGGTAACAGAATATCATGTTTACAGAAATGATGAATTACTATCGGTTACAACAAATACTACTTTTGTAGATGAAAATTTATCTGTTGGCGAGTATGAGTATTGTGTGATAACGAATTACGAAATGAATTGTGTGTCGGATAGTTCGAATCATGTAGTGGAAAGGATTGGGGTTGGGATTAATGAAAATTTTACGCCTCATTTTTCTATTGTTCCCAATCCTGCTACAAGTACAATCACCATTTCATCGGCAACTCCTTTTAATTCGGTAGAAATAATCAACTTATTAGGGCAAACGCTCGTTTCTCAATCTGTTATTGACAATACTGCCACCCTCAATATTTCAAACCTGAATAACGGCATCTATTTTGTTCGTGTGGTTCTTGAAGGTGGGAGTGAGGTTAAGAAGTTGGTGAAGCAGTGATTTTGTGGTTAAACATTAGTGTTTTAGTATTTTTTTTACTATCATTCCTTTTTCTGTTGCTATTTTTATAAAATAGATTCCTGCGTTTAAATGCGTAATATCTAATGTATGTTCTTGTGACTTTAGGGACATTAAAGACAATATATTTCTTCCGTAAACATCAGATTCCTCCCTACGCTTACGCTACGGTCGGAATGAGGGATCTCGAACAAAAAATATTAGCATAAAAAAAGCGGCTTTCTCAAGCCGCTTTCATCTTTTTTTAAGAATCATTTATTCTGCTGTAACTACGGAAACGTAAGATTTTCCGCCGGCTTTCTTTTTAAATGTTACGGTACCATCAACCAATGCAAATAACGTATGATCTTTTCCCATACCTACGTTATTGCCTGCATTGTGCAAAGTTCCGCGTTGGCGAATGATAATGTTACCGGCTTTTGCGGTTTGTCCGCCATAAATTTTAACGCCTAATCGCTTACTATGGGATTCACGACCGTTCTGTGAACTCCCCACACCTTTCTTATGTGCCATACAATTTAATTTTTAATCGTTAATAATCAAGTTAAATAATAATGTCATCAATTTTAATGGAGGTCAAATATTGACGATGACCATTCATTTTTTGATACCCTTTTCTTCTTTTCTTTTTGAAAACAAGAACTTTGTCACCTTTAAGGTGGTGAAGGACGGTGGCGGTTACTGATACACCTTTTACGGTGGGGGCTCCGACTTTTACTTTACCGTCATTATCAACAAGCATCACGCGGTCGAAGGTAACTTGCGACCCCTCTTCAGCTTTGAGGCGATGAACAAAGAGCTTCATCTCTTTTTCAATCTTAAATTGTTGCCCTGCTATTTCTACAATTGCGTACATGATAATAATTTAAGTGGTTAAACATTTTTTTGGGCGGCAAAAGTACAAAAAAAATCATACAAAAATAATATCTATATACTTTTTATAAAAGTTCAGCGTTTTTAAAATAGTTTTTTATATTATTGAATTAAATTTACCCGCTATAGACTAAATATTTATGAGACAACTTGTGATCACTAAATCCATCACCAATCGTGATGGAGCTTCTCTTGACCGATACTTGGCAGATATTGGCAAAGAAGGATTAATTTCAGCAGAAGAAGAAGTGGAATTGGCACGTCGCATTAAACAAGGCGACCAAGAGGCTTTGGCAAAACTTACCAAAACCAATCTTCGCTTTGTGGTTTCCGTAGCCAAACAGTATCAAAATCAAGGATTAGGTTTGCAAGACTTGATTAACGAAGGAAATCTGGGCTTAATAAAAGCAGCGCAACGTTTCGATGAAACACGCGGCTTTAAGTTTATCTCTTTTGCCGTATGGTGGATTCGCCAGGCAATTCATCAAGCCATTGCCGATCAGTCGAGAATTGTGCGTCTTCCGCAAAATCAAGTGGGAACTATCAACAAACTGAAAAAAGAGATTGCGAAGTTAGAGCAAAAATTGGAACGCATTCCTACTATTGAAGAGATTGCTAACGTAATGGATTTGCCCGAATATAAAGTGGTGGAACTGTTACGTATGAACACACACTCTCAATCTATGGACGCCTCTATTTCGCCGGATGAAGATACCAAATTTATTGACACTTTCATTAGCACCACCAACGAAGCTACCGACCAAGCTTTAGTTCAAGAATCAATGAATCAAGATGTTGAAAAAATATTGTCGGTATTGCCTGAAAACGAACGTGAAATCATTAGAATGTGTTTCGGAATTGGCGAACCCCACGAATATACTTTGGAAGAAATTGGGAATAGGTTTGATATTAGCCGCGAACGTGTGCGCCAAATTAAAGAACGTGCGCTGAAAAGATTGCGCGCAGAACAAAAAAATCTGAAAAATAAAAATTTAGCGAATACGTTTTTTTCTTAAAATAAAAACTCCTTGAAAAAAATCCTTATCGTGGATAAAGTGCACCCCTATCTTGTGGAACAATTGACAAGTAGGGGTTATTTATGTGAGACAATATTAAATATATCTCATAATGAATTTGTTGCTCTTAATGACCATTATGAAGGATTGGTTATTAGAAGTAAATTTAATGTAGATCAAGAAGCGATCGCCTCTAAAAATAACCTCAAATTTATCATTCGTATTGGTTCGGGGGTGGAACACATTGATTTTCAGTTGGCTGAAGCCAACGGAATCCGGGTAATCACTACCCCTGAAGGCAATGCGCCTGCCGTAGCAGAACATTGTTTGGGCATGCTTTTGACTGCACTTAAAAAGATAGCTACTGCCAATACTGAAGTGAGAAATGGGGAATGGCTTCGAGAAAAAAACAAAGGCACGGAACTCTCTTCACAAACCGTAGGCATTATTGGGTTTGGACACACCGGACAAGCATTTGCATCGTTACTAAGGGCTTTTGGTTGTAAAATATTGGTTTATGATAAATTTAAAAGCAGATTTAATGAAAGTTATATTGAGGAAGTTTCATTGGATGAACTGTTGAAACGCGCTACTATAATCTCTTTACATATTAATTATCTTCCCGAAAATCATTATTTCATCAATAAAACATTGCTACAAAAAGCAGTGCAAAAACCTATTTTCATTAACTCCTCGCGTGGCTTAGCGGTAAACACGGCGGATTTGATTTTTGCATTAGATGAAGATTATATCGCTTTTGCTTGTTTAGATGTTTTGGAATATGAAAACGTAAATCTTCAAATTCCTCCAAAAACTGAGTGGAATGATACATTATGGCGATTAACTTCAAATAAAAATGTGTTGCTAACGCCTCATACGGCAGGTCAAACATTCGATGCGGAGCTTAAACATGCGAAAATAGCGTTAGAAAAGATATATTTTTGCCAAAATTTATTAGATAACATTCATAATGAACCAAATTAGATTTAACAGCTATTCATTACTTCCTCCTGTTGTAAAAAACTTGTTGATTATCAACGGAATTATGTATTTGGCAACCATAGCGCTTCGAACGCGCGGCATTGACTTGGTTGGAATTTTAGGACTGCACTATTTTACAGCCCAAAACTTTGAAATTTGGCAGCCCATTACATACATGTTTATGCACGGAAGTTTCGCCCATTTGTTCTTCAACATGTTTGCCTTGTGGATGTTTGGTGCTACATTAGAGAACACTTGGGGTGAAAAACGGTTTTTGCTTTATTACATGGTATGTGGCATTGGCGCAGGATTGATTCAACTGCTTGTAACCGGTTTGCAAATACATTTCTTATCTCAAAATATTCCTCCGGATGTTGTTCGAGAGCTTTCTGAAAGCGGAGCGCAAATATTGCGCGAAGGCAGAAACTATGTAGGTGAAGTGGGCGCTTTAAATTTGGCAATTAATGCAGCCACCGTAGGCGCATCGGGTTCGGTATTCGGATTGTTGCTTGCATTCGGAATGATGTACCCTAATTCTGTGATTTATATCTATTTCCTTCTTCCTATAAAAGCCAAATGGTTTGTAATTATTTACGGCGCATTAGAATTGGTATTGGGCGTAACAGGGACCAATGACGGTATTGCTCACTTTGCACATTTGGGCGGAATGCTGTTCGGCTTTTTCTTAATTATATACTGGAATAAAGGAAACAGATATTTTCGATTTAGAATGCCATCTTTTAAAAGGAAAAAAAATTACAAATATACTGTCTCTTCAAATTATCAATATGAATCTCGTCCGCTTAACGATGAAGAATATAACTATCAAAAGAAACAAAAAGAAGAAAAAACAAACCGCATATTGGATAAAATTTCTAAAAGCGGATATGAATCGTTGACGCAAGAAGAGAAGGAGTTTTTGTTTAGTCAAAAAAGGTAAAATTTTCCGGTAACTATTTTACCAAAAGAAAATATCTTTGCCGCAGTTGAATTCAAACAATAGAATAATAAAATTATAGATAACATGAAAAAAATAATTGTAATAGCATTATGTATGCTGATAGGGTGTGCTCTTTACGCCCAAAAGATAGGGGGTAATCCTTCCGCCCGAAGTACCATCAAAGGTGAGGTAAAAGATACGGTTGGCAATCCTATTTCATATCTTCAAGTTCTTCTAAAACAAAATGGTAGAGTAATTAACGGAGCGTACACTAATGATTTTGGCGCTTATCAAATCTTTGGAGTTCAAGCCGGTACGTATGACATTACTGTTGGCGGAACAGCCACATGCATGAACACACACACTGAGAAAGGCATCTATATTTCGGGTTCTGAGGTAAAGTTCGTTAATTTTGTGATTAACTGCTCTTCTAAAGAATTGCAGGAAGTGGAAGTGCAGTATGTACCTCCCGTTTTTTCTCAAGATAATACTACATCATCTCAAAAGTTAACCGGCGATGAAGTAAGAAGAGTTCCGGGAGGCGCTCCACGAATGTCGTACTCTTACGATTCAGAAAAGAATGAAGAATATAGTTCGTTTGCAGAAAATCGCTTTAAAGACGCCAAATCTGATCCGCTTTCTACTTTCTCGTTGGATGTGGATGTGGCTTCTTACAGCAATGTGCGCCGTATGATTAATCAGGGGAAAAAGCCGGAAAAGGATGCAGTACGGATTGAACAATTTATCAATTATTTCTCTTACAATTATCCGAATCCAACGGGCGAACATCCGGTAAGTATTATCACAGAAACACAACCTTGCCCTTGGAATAAAGACCATTTGTTGGTTCGCATTGGCGTTAAGGCAAAAGAGATTCCTTCAGAAAAAATCCCTGCATCTAATTTTGTTTTTCTTATTGATGTTTCCGGTTCAATGTATGCTCCCAATCGTTTACCTTTAGTAAAATCTTCTTTAAAATTACTAACCAATAACTTACGCGATGAAGACCAAGTGGCAATTGTGGTGTATGCGGGCGCTGCAGGGGAAGTATTGCCATCCACTTCAGGCGCCGACAAACAAAAGATTTTGGAAGCGCTTGATGGGCTAACCGCGGGAGGCTCCACTGCCGGAGGCGCAGGCATAGAATTGGCATACAAAGTAGCACAAAAAAACTTTATTAAAGGAGGTAACAATCGCATTATTCTTTGTACCGACGGTGATTTTAACGTGGGCGTTTCATCGGAAAAAGGGTTGGAAAATTTGATAGAAGAAAAACGTAAAACAGGAGTTTATCTTACTGTTTTAGGCTATGGAATGGGAAATTATAAGGACAGTAAATTACAAATTTTGTCTCAAAAAGGAAATGGAAATCATGCCTATATTGATAATCTGCAAGAAGCAAACCGTGTTCTAGTGCAAGAATTTGGCTCAACCATGTACGCAGTGGCAGAGGATGTAAAGATGCAGGTTGAATTTAATCCGGCTTATGTGAACGCCTATCGTTTAATTGGTTATGAAAGTCGTTTATTAAACAAGGAAGATTTTAATGATGATACCAAAGATGCCGGCGAATTGGGTGCCGGACATACGGTAACCGCCTTTTACGAAATTATTCCGGTAGGCGTAAAAAATCAATACGGCGGCGTTGATGAACTGAAATATCAAAAAAACACACCGTCCGAAAAAACAAAATTGGTAGAAAACAATGAGATGATGACGATAAAATTACGTTATAAAAATCTCGGTAGTAAAAGCAGTAAAAAAATGGAAGTACCTGTTTTAATTTCCGAAAAGAATAAAGACGCAAGCTCCGATTTTAATTTCGCATCGGCAGTGGCAATGTTTGGGCAGTTGCTACGCAATTCCGATTTTAAAGGATCAGCTACTTACGATGATGTTATCTCATTAGCACGTAAAGGATTAGAAGATGACAAGATGGGGTATCGCCACGAATTTATTCGTTTAGCGGAAACAATGAAACAACTGGATAAATAACAATTCACTGCACATTACGCATACCACAAAAATTTTATTTGCCATGCTTTAAAATCAAAAAAGATACCTTCAATGATTATTGGATTCGATGCCAAAAGAGCCTTTCATAACTATGCCGGATTGGGGAACTACAGCCGGTTGTTAATCCAATCATTGTCGGAATTATATAAAGATAATCAGTATTTTCTCTATACGCCAAAATACAAAACTCATCCGTTACATAGTTTTGCTGAGAATAAAAATTGCACAATTATCACTCCTCACGGAATAGCATCGTTATTTCCGTCATCTTTTTGGCGCACTTTTTTTATGGCAAATGATATTAATAAGCAAAAATTAGACATTTTTCATGGCTTGAGCGGCGAATTGCCGGTTTTTGCATTAAAAATACCAAAAGTGGTTACCATACACGATGTCATTTTTATGCGCTATCCTGAATATTATACAGCTTTTGACAGAAAAATGTATGAAAAGAAATTCAAACATGCCTGTAAAGTTGCAGATAAAATTATTACAATAAGTAAGCAAACTGCGGAAGATTGCATACAATTTTTAGATGCTGATACCAAAAAAATTGAAGTTGGTTATCAAAGTTGTGATCCGATTTTTTGGACATCAATAAAAGAAAAAAATATTCAAAAAAAATATGATTTACCGGAAAAGTTCATTCTGAATGTAGGCACTATGGAACCAAGAAAAAACTTATTGAATTTAGTGAAAGCATTGAAGTTTGTAGATGATGAAATTTCATTGGTAGCCATTGGAAGACGAACGCCTTACATGGATCAAGTGGAAGAATATATTAAAGAAAATAATCTTGAATATCGGGTAAAATTAATGCATAGCGTACCTTTTCACGATTTTCCTGCACTTTATACTGCTGCTTCGGTATTTGTATATCCGTCTGTTTTCGAAGGTTTTGGCATTCCTGTATTAGAGACTCTGGCAGTAGGAACGCCCGTAGCCACTTCCAATATATCTTCCATGCCCGAAGTAGGTGGTGATGCTGCACTCTATTTTGATCCTTATCACGTTGAAGATATAGCGGATAAAATAAATTTGTTGCTGCATGATAAAGAGGTTGTAGCAAAGTTAAATGAAAATAGAACCAAGCAATTAGATAAGTTTTCGATAGAAAATATTGCAAAGAAGGTTAATGATATTTATTGTTCTATATAAACTACCCGTCTCGCTTCGTGAGCCACCCCTTCAAAATTTGAAGGGGATTTTATACCTCAACAATTTTAAAATAGCGTTTTAGTTCTATTTTTATTCGTTCGTAGTTGCCAAAAGGCACTGTTTTCGGGTTTTCTCCTTTTTTCATAAAAATAACACCCTCCGGAAGATCCATGTAAGGCGTAATATCTAATTCTGTAATAAAATTGAATTTATAATCATATAATGCCAGTTGGTCGAAATTTTTGTATACTTCTTCAGACAAAATAGTATAATCTTCACAAAAAGCCTGTAATAACGGCACAATTTCATCCCAATCTTCAGGTTTCTCATCTTTATAATAAAAAATAACGGCAGAATAATCGGGGGTATCTTCGGTAACTATTCTTTCAAAACGACAAAAATTATTGATAAAATATTTGTCTGTAACGGTTTTGGCGCGCAAAAAGTTCTGAGGATTGGCATCGTATTCTGTTTGTGTTATATTTTCGACAGAGCGCACCCATTCGTATTTTTTTGTAACGATAAAAGTACCGTCAGGTGTTCTTTCTGTTGTCCAGATTTCGGTTTCAAGAATATCTTGTGTTTGACGCGCCAAATTAACAGCTACCGGAAGCAGGTCTAAAATACGCTGTGTGCCGTATCCGGAAGTGATCACCAAGAAAATCCACTCTCTATTTTTGGATTGTATTTGATACAGTTCACGACCTTCGGGCAAACGCTCTACGAGAACAACGCCCCATTCATCGGGAAATTCAGTAGCCGCTGTGGGGGGTGTACCTTCATACTGCATGTGCATTTTCATAAAATTTTCCAAAAACTCTTCCGGCAACGGATATAATTCTTGCGAATCGGATAAATTGATACTTATGTGCTGGGCAATATAGCCTACAGGATATTCTATGGGTTCTATATGTTCTTCTATAGGCTTGGCCTGTTGAGAGGAATTGCAGGATACAATGAGGAGTGGTAGAAACAATAAGGATACAATGTACTTTTTCATAAATAACAAATTATTGATACAAAAGTATATGAAAAATTTGGGCGTTATTCACTGACGGATAAAATAAAATTAACTTTGCAGCGTGAATAAAAATCCATCAAATTCCTATGAAAAAATCTTCTGAAACCCTCCTCTGTCATGACCCCGAACGAAAATACGAAGGCGCAGTCGTACCGCCCATTTTTCAAAACTCACTCTTTACTTTTCCGAATTGGGAAGCGATTGACGACGCTTTTAATACACGTCAAGAACATTTTATCTACTCACGAGGTAAAAATCCTACCGTTGATTTTGCTGAGAAAAAATTAGCTGAAATTGCCCATGCTGATTGTGCTATTCTATTTACTTCCGGAATGGCTGCCATTTCTGCCGCTGTTCTTTATTGCGTAAAACCTAACAGTCACATCATTACAGTGAAAAATGTGTATGGTCCTACTTCAAATTTTATGGCTCATTATTTGAAAGAAAAGTTAAATATTGAAACCACCTTTGTTTCCGGAGAGAATGTAGAAGATTTCAGAGTAAATATTCGGGAAAATACATCACTTATTTACTTAGAATCACCTGCTTCTACAACCTTTAATTTACAAGACTTAGAAGCGGTTGCGTTACTTGCAAAAGAAAAAAACATAAGGACCATTTGCGACAATACTTGGGCTACTCCCCTATTTCAACATCCTCTAAATTCAGGCATTGATTTTGAAGTTCATTCTGTATCGAAATATTTGGGCGGGCACAGCGATTTGGTTGCCGGCGTGATCATGGGAAAAAAACAAGAGATGGAAGCTTTGTTCTCAAGAGAATATGAATGGCTCGGTGGAAAAATATCCCCGCTTGAAGCATGGTTGCTCATTCGCAGCTTGCGCACATTGCCTATACGGATGCAACGTCATCAGGAAAATGCGATGAAAGTGGCTCAATTCTTGGAAAAACATCCTCAGATTGTTATAGTGCGTTATCCGGGATTGCCTTCTTCTCCGCAATATGAATTAGGAAAAAAACAGATGTCCGGTTATAGCGGCTTATTCTCTTTTCAATTAAAAACAAATGATATTGAAAAAATTAAAACATTTTATAACGCCTTAAAAATGTTTCACAAAGGCGTGAGCTGGGGAGGTTTTGAAAGCTTGGTTTATGCACCTGCTATTAGCTATTTAAAAGAACTTTCGCCCGAACAATTTGCCAATATGGGTATTTCATTAGGCGATATTCGCATTTCTGTTGGATTAGAAAATGCAGAAGACTTAATTGAAGATTTGAAGCAGGCGCTGGAATTAGTGGTTAAGTAATTATTAATGTATTACTCTGCAAATTAATCCTCTTTTTCCTAATTCTTCTTTAATTGTATCCAACTGTTTTTTATATTGTAAATTAACAGTAAGCAATACCATAACGTGCCCCACAGGTACGGAGGTAATAGAGCGTTCATGCACAATATCTTGAATATTGGCTTTTAATTTATCCAAAATGGCTAATATTTTTTGCAGTTCACCGGCATGATCAGGCAGGACGACTTGCAGCGTAGTGCGCAATCCCTCTAAACACATACCTTGGTCAATGATTTGTTGTAACAAACTCATATTAATATTTCCGCCACTGATGACCGGAACGACGATTTTTCCCATACAACTCGATTTACGTGTGATGGCAGCGGCCAATGCGACAGCGCCTGCAGGTTCTACAAGCAATTTTCCGCGTTGTAACATCAAATAGGCGGCATGGGCAATTTCGGTGTCGCTTACGGTAACTATATCGTCCACATATTCTTCTATAATTTTGAATGTCAAATCGCCGGGACGCTTCACGGCAATCCCGTCGGCAATGGTAGACACCGTCGGCAACGTAACGATCTCATTTTTATCAACTGAGGCTAACATGGAAGCGGCATTTTCGGCTTCAACGCCAATGATTTTAATGGAAGGTTTCATTTCTTTCATCGCAATGGCAATTCCGCTGATCAATCCGCCGCCGCCTATGGGAACAATTACAGTATCCACATCGGGGCACTGGATAAATATCTCTAATCCTACTACGCCTTGTCCTGCGATAATTTTAGGATCGTTAAACGGATGAATATAGTTCGCATTATGTGTTTGGCAATACTCTTGCGAAGCGGCAAAAGCGTCATCAAACGAATCGCCCGTTAAGATCACATCGGCGCCGTAGGATCGTGTGGCGCTTACTTTTGTGGGCGGGGTAAACGTGGGCATAAAGATGGTACTCTTCAATCCCAATTTTGTAGCGGAAAAAGCTACGCCCTGTGCGTGGTTTCCTGCCGAAGCCGCCACTACAGGATATTTTTTCTCCGCTTCCGTTAAATGGAAAATTTTGTTGAAAGCGCCACGCACTTTAAATGAGCCGGTGGTTTGTAAGTTTTCCAATTTCATCAAAATCTGAGTATTGGCCAATTTCGAAAACGTTTTCGATGGCATTAAAGTGGTGCTCTTTATGGTATCGCGCATCGTTTGTTGCGCAGCAATAATATCGGCGTATTTAATCATAGTTTAAATCTTAAATTTATTTTATCACTTCAGAATAATGCCCGTAAGCGGGACATTTGTGTGCTGTGTAACAAGATGCAACTAAAAATACGAGGGCTGCAGCGCAAAGTAAAATAACAATTGTTCGTTTCATATTTAATTCATTTTAATTAATATTTAGGTTTAATAGTTTTCCCATCACGGAGCTTGCTAACCCCTTCCAATACAATAATATCGCCGGGTTTAAGCCCTTCCGAAATCACATAGTTATCACCGCTGGTACCTGCAATTACAATGGCTTGCGATCGGGTAACATTCTGTTCATCTACAGTAACTACCATCGTTTTGTCTAACAATTGGTAGGTTGCCGATTTTGGAACTAATATGACGTTTTTTACTTCGAAAGGAATAATCACCGTGCCGCTTGAACCTGTAGTCAATTCGCGTTTGGGGTTAGGAAAAACGGCTTTCAGCAATACGGTGCCGGTGCTGGGATTTACAATGCCACTGGCAAAATCAAGTTCGCCAACTTCATGATGCAATTCACCATTTGCAAGCCGTAATTGTGCTTTAGGAATACGTGCAGGACGTTCATTGGGATTTATCAATTTTTCGCTTACAGAAAAATAAGCAAACATGTCTCCATCTGCCGAAATTGTCGTAAGAGGCACTTGCGACATTACTTGCACCAAAGCGCCTTCACGTATATTAATAGCGCTTGCCGAACCTGAAATGGGAGAGGTAATTTTGGTATAACCTAAATTGATGTTGGCTTGTTCTAACGCAGCTTGCGCCTGTTCTACTCCGGCTTGCGCTACTTTTAAACCCATCAATGCGCTCTTCAATTCATAGTCGCTTACAATACCTTTTTCTACTAACGGCTTTACTTTTTGCACCTCATATTCGGCATTGGTCAATTTTGCTTGCGCAGCATAGAAATTAGCCTGGTTCGAATAGACTTGCTGTTGATAAACATCGGGGTTAATTTGAAATAATAACTCACCTTTTTTTACATGCGCACCTTCATTGATAAACACTCTTTCTAATGTGCCTTCCACACGTGGGCGAATTTCAATTACCTGTTGACTTTGTAGTCGTGTAGGAAATTCCACTGCAATTACGCCATCCGACAAGGCTAATTTCATTACCTTATATTCAGGAATGGGAGTTACGGTCGTTTTTGGTTTACAAGCGAAAAAGAAAGAGATGAGGCAAATAAAGAGAATGGGTAAATGTAATCTATTCATTGGATACTAATTTTGTTGCATTTTAAAATATTGCGCAAAATTATATGAATTTCCAAATAATACAAAATCTAATCTGCATTGACATCATAATTATGTTATTTTTGTTGCTATATAATATTGTTTTCTTAATTAATTTAATCACCGCTTATGAAAAAAATACTTGGAATTGGAAACGCTTTAGTAGATGTGCTTGTTGAAGTACACGATGAGTCATTATTTAAAAAATTCGGATTAAAAAAAGGAGGTATGGAGATGATTAGCGCCGACCTGAAAAACGAAATTCATAGAGAAATATACGGATTAAAACAAACGGTGGTTTCCGGCGGTTCTACTTCAAACACTATTTACGGATTGGCGCAGCTTGGCGCTCCGGTAGGTTATATCGGAAAAATTGGAGAAGATGATATGGGGTATTTTTTCCAAAAAGATATGGAAAAAGCAGGAGTCTCTACACATCTCCTTCATTCTAAAATTGATACGGGAATTGCTACGACATTCATTACCAAAGGCGGAGAACGTACTTTTGCCACTTATCTCGGCGCTGCTGCTACTCAAACTCCCGATGATTTGCATGAGCGCGTATTTTCTTTGTACGACATCATTCATGTAGAGGGATATCTGATTTTTAACAAAGATTTAATTTTGAATATTTGCAAATTGGCAAAAAAATGCGGACTGCAAATTTCCATGGATATGGCAAGTTATAATTTGGTGGAAGTGATGCATCCTTTAGTGGAAGAACTACTTCGCGATTACGTGGACATCATTTTTGCCAATGAAGAAGAAGCCTTTGCATTTACCGGAAAAAAAGAGCATGAAGCTTTGGAAGTTTTGTCCACTTATTGTCCTGTTTCTGTGGTAAAGCTGGGTGCACATGGCTCGTTGGCGCGCGTGCACGGAGAAACTACGGTAATTCCAGCTTTAAAAGCGCATTGTAAAGACTCTACCGGCGCAGGAGATATTTACGCCGCAGGATTTTTATACGGTTTAACAAACGACTATACCATTACCGATGCCGGTGCATTAGCTTCAAAATTGAGTGCAAAATGTATAGAAACTATTGGTGCAAGAATTTCGTAAAATCAGCGTTATATGATTTATGAATTTTAACCTATGAATACCGCACACCGCTTTCTGCTACTAAGGTTGCTTTGCAAAAATAAGATTTTCTTTCTGCTTTCTGCCTTCTGCTTTTTGCTTTTCTCCCCTGTTTACGCACAAAAAAAACAGAAAAAATCCGCGACGCAACCTGTTAAGCAAATAGAGATTACTGCTGATGAACGAAAACAATCCGTTATTTTTGCCGATGGACTTCGGGAGTTTTATTCGCAGAATTATTCCGGCGCTACAAGGTCGTTTCAAAATGTGCTGAAACAAAATCCGAAAAATCATGCTGCTTATTATTTACTTTATAAAATAGCTGCTGAACAACAAGATTATCTGTTAGCTTCTCATTATTTGAAAGAAGCCATTAAGTTGAATAAGAAAAACGAATGGTATCAAATTGATTTAGCGGGTATTTATGAAAAATTGGGCGATTATGCAAGCGCCGTAAAAATTTGGGAAGATATTTGTAAAGTAAAATATACCAATGAATATTATTTAATGTCGTTGGCAAACAGTTATTTGCATTTAGGCAAATTGCACGAAGTCATAAAAGTATATGATAGAATAGAAAATATTGTAGGGAAGAATGACGACCTCACCGAAGTGAAAAAGAATATATGGCTCTATTTGAATGATGTAAAAAATGCAGTGCGGGAATATGAAAAACTATTGGAACTCTATCCTCATGAGATTGAATATTATATTATTGCAGGAGAAATCTATTTGTCGAATAACATGCCGGATAAAGCACTTCCTTTTTTTCAGGAAGCCATGCAAATAGAGGCACAAAATCCTGCCCTGAATTTGGCATTAGCAAATTATTACGAACGCATTAAAAAGCCTGAGGAAAGTTTCGACGCACTGCTAAAGGCTTTTTCAAGCAGGGAGTTAGAGATTGAAGAAAAACTACCTATTTTAAAAGCATATTTAGCCAATGCTTTTCGTTTACAAACCCCTGAAATATTGGAAAAAACCAGAAAATTAGCTATAGCCGCTACCGAAGCGCATCCTTACGATTTGGAAGGCTGGGCTGCTATGGCAAAACTCAATGCGTTAGAAAATAAATTTCAGGAAGCGAAATTGTTCTATGAGATATGTATAGAATTGGATGAAAGCCAATATGCCGTTTGGGAAGACTATTTATATGTTTTATCAAAATTGGAAGATTATCAAACTATTGTCGCAAATGAAAAACTGATAAAAGAATATTTTCCAACCAATGCCACCATTCAATACGGCTTAGCGTTGGCGTTGTATAAAGAAAAACAATTTGAAGGCGCCTTAAAAGCTGCTAAGCAGGCGCTATCATTCACATTTGAAAATAATTTCGTGGCAGATTTAAATCTATTATTAGGCGACATTGCGATTGAATTAGGTCAAAAAGAAGATGCGGTGAAATATTGGAAAACGGCACAACGCCGCGGAGTTAGCACACCCGATCTGCAAAACAAAATAGAGACAAATCAATAGCGTTATGAAACGACTTTTTATTGCGGTGGATATTGAGTTGTCGAACGAATTTCAGGTTTTAACCCAACAATTGCAATTCGATTTAAGAAACGACGATATTGTGTGGGTAAAAAACGGATTACAACATCTTACATTGCGTTTTCTCGGCGAAACTCCCGATGCAAAAATTGAATCTATTGCGAACGCTTTATCTTTCATTGCAAATTCAACACAATGTTTTGAATTGCAATTAGATAAAATGGGTGTTTTTGGCAGTAAATATGCACCTGCTGTCTTGTGGTACGGTTTTTCTGAATTTTCATTATTCAAAAATCTGTTTGAAAATTTAGAAAAAGAATTGCTTCCTATCGGTTTTCAAGAAAACTATGGTAATTTTGTGCCCCATATTACGATAGGAAGAATAAAAAAAGCGGATCATAAAAAACGTTTTTGGGAAACTATTGAAAAACGGCAACCTCATGGCTCGCAAATTATTCCTGTTCATCGTCTTAAACTCATACAAAGCAAACTTACCAACGAAGGACCGGTTTATAAAACGCTTTTTGACTTTGAATTGAAAACCTGAATATTGTTAAAATCCAAGTTATGAAAATTACCAGCCCACAAACCCGCGTACATCTATCTGCCGCCAAACTTTTTGAATTGGCGAGTAATTGTCAAAATTTGGCGCGTTACATGCCCGAACAGGTGAAAGATTTTAGCGCCACCGAAGATACGTGCACTTTTACGATAGAAAATATTGCCAAGGTTACACTGAAAATATTGGAAAAAACGCCTTTCACCTATATTCGCTATACGGCTGAAAATGATAGAAATATTCCACTTTTTTTAGAATTGAAACTTAATGCTGTTTCTGAAAATGAAACCGATGTAGAAGCAGAGTTGGATATTGATCTCCCCATATTTTTAAAACCGATGCTGCAAAAACCGTTAAAACGTTTTGTGGAAGCATTATCCGAAAAAATTAAAATTGACGCCGAAAAAAATGAATTATGAGCCATAGTATTCGCACCGAAAACTTAATAAAAATCTATAAGCAACGTACAGTTGTTAACGAAGCCTCTTTTGATGTAAAACAAGGAGAAATTGTGGGATTACTTGGACCCAACGGCGCAGGAAAAACCACCTCTTTTTACATGATTGTAGGGATCATAAAGCCGTATTCGGGAAAGATTTTCTTGGATGACAGGGATATTACGAAATTGCCTATGTACAAACGTGCGCAAATGGGGATCTCTTATTTGCCGCAGGAGGCTTCGGTTTTCCGCCAACTTTCGGTAGAAGACAATATCCGCGCTATTTTGCAATTTACCGGCATGAGCAAAGAGGAACAAAACGAGAAATTGGAAAGCTTAATTCAAGAGTTTAATATTCAAAAGGTACGGAAAAATTTAGGGCAAAATCTTTCAGGCGGCGAACGCAGGCGTTGTGAAATTGCGCGTTGCTTGGCATCTAATCCTAAATTTATCCTGTTAGACGAGCCTTTTGCCGGTGTTGACCCCATTGCCGTTGAAGACATTCAAACTATTGTTTGGAAACTGAAAGAGAAAAATATCGGTATCCTGATTACCGACCACAATGTGCACGAAACGTTGTCTATTACCGATCGTGCCTATTTGCTTTTCGAGGGGCGCGTTATTAAAACCGGAACTGCCGAGGAGCTTGCTGCCGATGAGTACGTGAGAACCGTATATCTTGGAAAGAATTTTGAGTTAAGACGTTAGAAAATATTTTTCGCCACCATGATTTCTATTCACAAACTCTCAGTTAATTTCACGGGTGATTTTTTGTTTAAAGATGTCTCTTTTGTCGTGGGCGACCGCGATCGCATTGGTTTGGTAGGAAAAAACGGCGCAGGAAAATCAACGTTGCTCAAAATTATTCATAAAGAAATAGAGCCCGAATCGGGCGTTATGGTAATTACTACCGGTTTTAAAACCGGTTATTTGCCTCAAGAGATGGCAAATAATTTTTCGCGCAACGTTTGGGAAGAAACGGTGTCCGCTTTTGTAGAGCAAAAACAGTTGGAGAAGCAAATTACGCAAATAACGGAACAACTTTCTGTACGTAAAGATTACGAATCGGAAGAGTATCATAAATTGGCGCAACAACTCTCCGATTTTACGGAACGGTTTCATATTCTCGGCGGTAGCACGATGGATGCTGATGCGGAAAAAGTATTGTTGGGTTTGGGTTTCAAATCAATCGATTTTGAACGTCCGTTGAATGAGTTTAGCTCCGGCTGGCAAATGCGCGTGGCGCTCGCCAAAATCTTACTCCAAAAACCGGAAATTATTTTGTTGGATGAGCCGACCAACCACTTGGATATTGAGTCTATTCAATGGTTGGAAGAGTATTTGGCAAATTATGAAGGCGCTTTGATTATGGTGTCGCACGACCGTGCTTTTTTAGATCGCGTAACCAATCGCACTATCGAGATTACTTTGGGAAATATTCAAGATTATAAATGCAGCTATTCCGAATATGTGGAGCAACGGTTTGAACGTATTGAAACCCAGCAAGCCGCATTTGAAAACCAACAAAAAGAGATTGCACAAATTGAGCGTTTTGTGGAACGTTTTCGCTATAAAGCCAGTAAAGCCAAGCAGGTACAAAGTAGATTGAAATTATTGGATAAGATGGATAAAGTTGTAGTAGATGAGGTAGATGACAGTGCCATTTCTTTTAAATTTCCACCTGCACCGCATTCCGGAAAAGTAACCGTAGAAGCGAAACAGTTGTCGCTGGGCTATGGATCGCTTAATGTATTGAATGATATTGACATGCATTTGGAGCGAGGCGAGCGCGTGGCTTTTGTGGGAAGAAATGGTGAAGGAAAATCCACTTTTGTAAAAAGTATTGTAAGCGAACTTGCTCCGCAACACGGTATCATACAATTGGGGCACCAGGTAGTGATTGGCTACTACGCGCAAAATCAAGCATTGTTATTAAATCCGAATAAAACTGTTTTTGAAACCATTGATGAGGTTGCCGTAGGCGATATTCGCCCGAAAATCAGAACCATTTTGGGAAGATTTTTGTTTTCCACAGAAGATACAGAGAAAAAAGTAGCGGTACTCTCAGGTGGTGAAAAATCGCGATTGGCATTAGCAAAACTGTTATTATCGCCCTTTAATCTGCTTATTTTAGACGAGCCGACTAACCATTTGGATATGGCATCGAAAGATGTGTTGAAAAGTGCATTATTGCATTATACGGGAAGTTTGATTGTTGTTTCGCATGACCGCGACTTTCTATCCGGTTTATGCGAAAAGATTTTTGAATTTAAAGACAAAAAAATAAAAACGTATATCGGCGATGTATTCGATTTTTTGGAAAAGAAAAAAATGGATTCGTTTAACGAATTACAACGTAAATTGAATGCCGGAGCAGGAGAGGAAAAAGCCACTTCTTCAAACAAAGAAAACTACCTGATTAAAAAAGAACAGGAAGCACAACAACGCAAAGTTCAAAATCAGCTAAAAAAAATAGAAACAGAGATTGAAAATGAACAAAAAGAACTGCATCAAATTGAAATGAAACTGGCGCTCCCTGAACAATACGCCAAAGAGATTGAAAATGGCTCATTATATGCAGAATATGAAAAGTTAAAAAACAGCATTGCAGAAAAAGAAGAAAAATGGATGGAAATACAGGAACAGCATTAAATCTTTAAATCTTAAACTTTAAATCTTTTTTTATGCTCAAATACTTAATCGAAAAGGAATTCAAGTTAATCAGAAGAAACAAGATACTTCCGATTATTATTTTCGTGATGCCAGTTGTTTTTTTGTTGCTCTTGCCTTTTGCTGCCGATTTTGAAGTAAAAAATATACGTTTGGTGGTGGTGGACAACGACCATTCTGTTTATTCTAAACGTTTTATAGAAAAAATAGGTTCTTCAAAATATTATCAAATTGTAGCGAGTGAAAGCAGTTACAATGATGCCATGAGCAACCAAATTGAGCGTGGTAACGCGGATGCTATATTGGAGATTCCGCAGCATTTTGAACGTGATTTAGTAAAACAAAAAATGTCCACTATACTCATTTCCGCCAATGCAGTAGATGGCATGAAAGGATTGATGGGAACTGCCTATTTGGCTTCCGTTGCTATGGATTTTTCCAAGAATATATCCATGGAATTGGCTTCTTTTAATGACACAATGCCTCAACAAACCATAAAAATTACCAATCGTGCACTTTTCAATCCTATGATGAACTATAAAGCCTATATGGTTCCGGCAATTATGATGATGCTCATTGTGTTAATGTGTGGTGCGATGCCGGCGGTGAATATTGTAATGGAAAAGGAAACCGGAACCATTGAGCAAATGAATGTTACGCCGGTAAAGAAATTCTATTTCATCTTGGCAAAAATTATTCCCTTTTGGGTTATCGGGTTTATTGTGTTGACTTTAGGATTTATTATTGCCTATCTTGTGTATGGATTGGTACCGGTTGGAAGTTTGGGCACGCTTTATTTGGCAGCAGCGGTGTTTATTCTCACCATGTCGGGTATCGGGTTGGTAATCTCCAATAAATCAGATACTATGCAACAAGCGCTGATGATTGCCATGTTTTTTTTAGTAGTATTCATTCTAATGAGTGGCTTACTTACGCCAATTGCTTCCATGCCTCGCTGGGCGCAGTTGTTAACGTATGCAAATCCATTACGTTATTACGCAGAAATTATGCGCTTTGTGTATTTAAAAGGGTGTACAATTTCCGATATATTGCCTCAATTAACTTCATTGCTTGTTTTTGCCATCGCTGCAAACCTTTGGGCAATAATTAGCTACAAAAAGCGAAATTAATAAAGAATTAAATCTGCGTTGATCCATTAAATCTGCGTCATCTACGTGCTTTTAAGATTTCGCCCCTACAAAAAAATCCTCTTTATCATCAAAAAGAATATTAAAGGTAGTTAAACTTCCGTAGCAACGGGTAATATATTGTTGCAGATTTACTTTATCTTCATCACTTAAAACATTATGGCTGTTAATGTTTTGTTCTAAAACCCGAAGTCTGTCGCGCAACATTACAATTTTGTGAAAAAAAGTTTCTATAGGAATCTCTTTGGGTTTCAAATCTTTATTGCCGGGTTGAAGGAGCATGATACCGCCTTCCCATTTTTTCCCTAAATCCACTTTATAATGCAAACCGTTAAATCTGTCCAACACGTATTTTAGCATAAGTTCTATCTCTTTCACATTAATTTTGGGTTTTTGATCTTCCTCTTGCTCATTTTCTTCCACAATATCAAATTTAACGCTCATTTTAGAAAACTCCAATTCGCCTCCTCTTACAAAAATAACTTTGTAAGTAAGTGGATTGTTTTTGCTGATGATGCCTTCGCCATATTTTTCATGGCTTACTCTGGTGCCTACGGTTAGTTCTTTTTCCATGTTTTACAATAAAATAGGTTCATTAAAAATTGGGGCGAAAATAGTTGAAAAAATCAAATGCGATTTTTGTATTTTTGCGCTTAAGTTTATTAGGTTTCGCTTAGTGAACCTTAGATTCATTAACCACAATCCAAAAAAATAAAAAAATGAAGAAAATTATCTTATTAACAGCAGCAATTATGCTGTCTTTAACAATATACGCTCAAAATAAAAAGATTGATTGGAACGCCGATTTAGATTATTTGGCGAAAGAATTACCCAAGAAACATTATGATTTTTTTACCGTAAAAAGTAAAGATGATTTTTTATCGGGCATAAATGCAATCAAGCAAGAGATTAAAAATCTGACAGACTTTCAAATGGCGCTAAAAATACAACAACTAATTGCAACATTCGGAGATTCGCATACCATGTTGAATTTTATTCGGTGGATAGATAAAAATCAAACGCTGCCAATCCACGTATTGTGGGCAAGTGATGGACTTTATATATTGCGCACAACGCCGGAAAATGAAGAGATATTAGGTAGCCAGCTGTTATCCATAAATAAAATTCCAATAACCCATATAATAGACAGTTTGAGCACCTTGTTTACTATTGATAATCAAGCAATAGTAAAAACATATATTCCACTGGTTCTTCCATCTCTTCAAATTTTGGAATATTTTGGTTTTACAAATACAGAACAGGTTGAGCTTGGTTTGAAAACAGAAGCAAATCAAAATCAGACTTATATATTGAAACCGGCATTAATGAATCGAAATAATAGAATTTCCTTTACGCCTGATTCACTTACTTTTAGTGTAAAAAATGAGGATCTATTTTTTACGGATTTTTATTATCCTGACGATAAGATATATTACATGTTGTACAATACATGCTGGAGTAAAGAAAAAGAGTTAAAATATGGAAAGAAAAAAAAGGCAAAAACAATGCCTTCGTTTAAAGAATTTGAAGAGAAAGCATTTCATGCATTAAAAAATGAATCGGTTGAAAAGATTATTTTTGATTTGCGAAATAATGGCGGCGGCGCTTCATGGCAAGGTACGGTATTTATAGAAAAATTAGCAAAGTTTTTAGAAGCAAATCCGGAAATAAAAACGTATGTGGTTTTAGGTAGAGCAACATTTTCTTCCGCAACATTAAATGCGTTGGATTTTAAGCGATGTACCAATGCAATATTTGTAGGCGAAGAAACAGCCGGAAAGCCCAATCATTTTGGCGAAATAAGAGGTTTTCAGCTTCCAAATTCCAAGCTGCAGGTTCATTATTCTACAAAGTATTTTAAAAATACAGATGAAGATATGAATACTATGAGACCTGATGTCGAAATAGAAATGAGTTTTCGTGATTTTGCAAAAGGTATTGACCCTGTTTTTGAATGGATAAAACAACAATAATTATGAACCAAGAAACTATTAACCGCTGCAATTGGAGCACATCAGATCCTATTTATATCAAATATCATGATGAAGAGTGGGGAAAAGAAGTTAATGACGACCATAAAATGTTTGAATTTCTTGTATTGGAAAGTGCGCAAGCAGGTTTGAGCTGGATAACAATCCTCAAAAGGCGTAATGCCTATTGCAATGCTTTTGCCGGATTTGATGCCGAGAAAGTGGCGCAAATGACCGAACAAGATGTGGAAAATTTGATGCAAAATAGTGAAATTATCCGCAATAGAAACAAGATAAAATCAACCATTTCCAATGCACAACATTTTTTGGAAGTGCAAAAAGAGTTCGGCAGTTTCTGTAATTATTTGAGAGCATTTTTGCCTGACGGAAAACCGATTATGAATCACTGGAAATTATTAAGTGAAATTCCGGCTACCACGCCTTTGTCCGATGCCATTAGCAAAGACATGAAGAAACGAGGCTTCAAATTTTTCGGCAGCACTATTTGTTACGCTCATTTACAAGCTGTAGGTTATGTGAATGATCACTTAGAGGATTGTCATTTTAAATATGAGCGTTAAGAAAACAACATAAAAAATTTGAGTATAAAAAATGAGATAATGTAAAATCACTTAGAAAATGGGAAACACAAAACGTATCGCCTTAGTGGCACACGACAACTGCAAAAATAACCTGATTGAGTGGGTGGAATGGAATTGGGAGTTGTTAATTCAACATAAATTGACTTGCACGGGAACTACCGGAGGTCTTGTAGAGAAAGCATTAGAGAGAAAAATAGAAGAAAATAATTGTGTCAATGTTTTAAACATCACAAAATTAAAGTCCGGTCCTTTGGGCGGTGACCAACAATTGGGCGCTTTAATTAGCGATGGAGAAATTGATATTCTCATCTTTTTATGGGATCCTATGGAGCCGCAACCGCATGATGTGGACGTAAAAGCACTGCTTCGTATTGCTACCTTGTATAATGTTGTATCTGCATGTAATAGAGCCACAGCAGACTTCATCATCTCTTCACCATTGATTGATACGATCTACGAAGCCGAGGTTGCTGATTTTGAAAGGTACATTCATCGTAACTTATAATACATCCCATTCCTCATTTCTCATTCCTGAATTATTCTATTTTTGCCCAAACAAAAAAAATTGAACCGCTCTCCATCGCTTCTGCAATCTATCATTCCCATTGTGCTGTTAATGGGATTGATATTGTGTAATGTGCTATTTATTTCCGATGATACGTTGGGCGGCGCCAACCAACTCTCGCTTTTACTTGCGGCAGCGGTCGCCGCATCGTTTGCATTATATAATAAAATGTCATGGAATAAATTAATGAACGGCATTATTAAAGCGATCACTACTTCTTTTCCGGCCATCATGATTTTATTAATGGTGGGCGCTTTGTCCGGCGCATGGATGCTGAGCGGCATTATTCCTACTATGATTTACTGGGGTCTCGAAATATTACGACCTGCCTATTTTCTGCCTGCATGTGTGGTAATTTGTTGCGCCGTTTCATTAGCTACGGGAAGCTCATGGAGCACGGTAGCCACCATTGGCGTGGCGCTCATCGGAATAGGTTCTGCCATGGGGATTAACGAAGCATTTACCGCCGGCGCCATTATTTCCGGCGCCTATTTCGGCGATAAGATCTCGCCGCTTTCCGATACCACCAACTTGGTTTCTGCCGTAACAAAAACAGATCTGTTCGTGCATATTAAATACATGTTGCAAACCACCATTCCTTCCATTACTTTAACGATAATAGGATTTATTCTCATTACTATTTTTACTCAAAGTATTGATGCCCCTTTAGAAAATGCCCGGCAATTTCAATATTCAATAAGTCAAATTTATAATATTAATTTGGCATTGTTGTTCGTAGTCGTTTTAGTAGTTTTCTTGATTGTTAAAAAGATACCCCCTGTTCTCGTATTATTTATCGGCGCCATATTAGGAATTATAGCAGCACTCATCTTTCAATATAACTACATAGCAGCACTTTGCGGTGGAACCATAACTTTTAGTAGCGGTTATGAAGTTTGTATGCGTGCGCTGTTTGGCGCCATTGTTCCTGAAACAGGCAATCCGGAAATAAATGAGTTGCTTACTACACAAGGCATGGGCGGAATGATAAATACGATATGGCTCATTATCACCGCTATGATTTTTGGAGGAGTGATGGAAGCCGGAAAGTTTTTGGAACGTATCACGCAAGCAGTTTTAAGTAAAGCAAAATCTGCTCAATCTTTAGTAACCTCTGTAACAGGAACTTGCATTCTGTTTAATGTCACTACCGCCGACCAATATGTTGCGATTATGATACCCGGAAACATGTACGAAGAAGCGTTTCAAAAAGCAGGCTTAGAAAGTAGATTGTTGAGTAGAACGTTAGAAGATTCCGGTACTGTTACTTCCGTACTTATTCCCTGGAATACATGCGGCGCCACACAAGCTGCAGTGTTGAATGTAGCTACTGTTGCTTATCTTCCATTCGCTTTCTTTTGCTGGATTTCGCCCATTATGACGTTAATTTTTGTTTGGGCAAAAATTGGAATTAAAAAATTAACCGTTTAATGATGGAGTGCAAAATTTTGCGCCCCTATGAACGTTAATCATTAAACATTCATCAAAATTTATGATTACCTATATCAAAGGCGCTTTAATCGAAAAAACTCCCGCTTACGTGGTGATAGAAACTGCGGGTGGTGTGGCTTACGGCATTCACATTTCATTAGCCACTTTCTCACAAATGAAAGAGACGGAAAATGTGAGATTGTTAACACATTATGTCATTAAAGAAGATGCACATCAATTGTTTGGTTTCTTTAATGAAGAGGAGCGAAGTTTGTTTCGTTTGCTTATTTCCGTAAATGGAATTGGGGCAAACACGGCACGTTTGATTCTGTCTTCATTAAGTACCGATGAACTGATTAGTGCTATTGTTACAGAAGATGTTAGAGTTATTCAAAGTGTAAAAGGTATCGGGTTGAAAACAGCGCAACGGGTTATTATTGACCTAAAAGACAAAATTGGAAAAGCTGCTCCTCAAAATATTGAAAAAATCACAATTTCCTATAATAATAACAGAGTCGAAGCGTTATCTGCATTAGTCTCTTTGGGTTTTGCAAAAAGTTCAGCAGACAGTGCGTTAGAAAAAATTATTCGTGCAGAAGGTACGCACTTATCCATAGAAGAATTGATAAAGAAGGCGTTAAAAGTATTATAAGAATTAATTACACTAAGTAACACTATCGTGATTTTCGGGAAGCAAGCAAAATTTTACCTCATACCTGCGCTTATCGTATTTGCTTTATATTCGGCAGTTTGGGCTATTCCGGCTCCTGAGGCTTCCTACTACAGTGGTGGCACTTCCGAGTCGTTATTCCTTGAAGAGGCTAATGATTTCAATGAGATCATTGATTTTAGCAGTATTGCTGACCTCCTTGAAATGCCGGTTGCCCCTCCGGATACCGGCTTGCGTTCCCCTGTGCCCAATCCCGATAATAATCCCTTAGGCAAAGAGCATTATTCTCCATTCCATTTGAATACCCCCCCTTCGCTTACGCGCGAAATTGAATATGACCCGAAGACACATTCGTATAAATTTCAAAACAAAATAGGCACAACTCCTTATGGACCGGGTGCATCAATGAATGTTAACGAGTATATTGATTATGATTTACAACAAGAAATAAGAGACTATTGGCGCGAACGAGGCGCTCGCCGTACTTCAGGCCCTAACCGAAGGGGCGGAGGCGGAATCATTCCGCAACTTCGCGTGGGCGGTGACGTTTTTGAAACCATTTTCGGAAGTAATATTATTGACATCAGGCCCTCCGGAAATGTGGAACTTATGTTCGGTATTATGCACAATTCCAACAAAAACCCCAATATCACGGAGCGCATGCGCAAAAGAACCGATTTTAAATTCGATGCCAAAATTCAATTAAGTTTGATGGCAAAAATTGGAGACAAAATCAGTTTTAACTTAAATTATAATACCGAATCTAACTTTGACTTCGATAACAAAATGAAGCTCAAGTATGAGGGAAAAGAAGATGATATTATTCAACTACTTGAATTTGGAGATGTTGCACTTCCACTAAGAAGTTCTCTTATTACAGGAAGTCAAACACTATTTGGTGTTAAAGCCGGATTAAGATTTGGGAAACTTGATATTACAGCAGTAGCCTCAGAGACCTCATCGCAAAAGCAAACTATTAATGTTACCGGCGGCGCGCAAACACAAGAATTTTATTTTCGTGCAGATGAGTATGAAGATAATCGACACTTCTTTTTAGGTCAATATTTTAGAGATGACTACAACCGGGCAATGTCTCAATTGCCGCTGATAAGTTCAAATATTGTGATTACTAAAATTGAGGTTTGGCGCACCAATATTGGAGCAGCGATAACGGATAACCGCAATATCGTGGCATTTACGGATTTAGGAGAAAGCGACCCTTCAAATATTCTGTTTCAACCCGGACGCGGTAGATATCCGGATAATAGAAGCAATGAGCTGTTTAATGTAGTTGATAGTTCAAGAATAAGAAATGTTAGTGAAGTTACCCAATATTTAAGAAGTTTGGGGTTGGTAGCCGGTGTGGATTACGAAAAGGTGGAAAGTGCACGTTTACTTTCTCCTAATAACGAATATACCTTCAACTCAAAATTGGGATTTATCTCCTTAAATACGCCGCTACATGCCGACCAAGTACTGGCAGTAGCTTTTCAATATCAGGTAATTGGCGATGAGAATGTGTATCAGGTAGGAGAATTTACCAATGAAGTGTTTGCCCCTAACACCATTCGTGTAAAATTGCTAAAAAGTACCAACCTAAATACAAGAGGCCCGCTATGGAAATTGATGATGAAAAACGTTTATAGCATTGGCGGATACCAAATTTCACCGGAAAGATTCAGATTAAACATTCTCTTTACAGGCGATGAAGAAGGTGTTCCAAATGGATTTTTTACCAATTCTTCTAAAAAAGGGATTCCATTGATTCGTTTGATGGGCTTGGATAGTTTGAACCAACAGTTAGATCGTTATCCTGATGGTGTTTTTGATTTTATTGACGGTGCAGATGTTAATGGTGGTACGATTGTTTCACGTACAGGAAAAGTCTTTTTCCCAACTATTGAGCCATTTGGGCAAGATCTGGTGAAGGCTATTTTAAAAGATTCGCCCGATCCTGATGCAGATAGGGTTTGGGCAAGCAGATACGCTTTTGACTCGCTTTATACCTTAACCAAAACCATGGCGCAGCAGTTTACCAGCAAAAATAAATATTATTTGGAAGGGCAATATCGTTCGGCGTATGGCGCGGAGTATAACTTAAATGCCTGGAATATCCCGCAAGGCTCTGTAGTAGTAAATGCAGGTGGAATGAGACTGATTGAAAATGTGGATTATACGGTAAACTACAGCATGGGTACCGTAACTATCACCAATGAAGGAGTTTTAAGATCGGGAACCCCGATTTCAATTTCGGTAGAAAACAATTCCATGTTTGGAATGAACAAAAAACGCTTCTTCGGAGCGAATGTGGAATATAATTTTTCTGAAAATTTTGTGATAGGCGCCACGATTTTAAATATGAGTGAACGTCCTGTTACGCAAAAAGTAAACTATGGAAATGAACCGATTAACAATATGATATGGGGTATGAATTTTGCCTATCAAACCAAAATTCCCTGGGTTACTAAATTAGTTGATTTACTCCCGTTTCATAGTACAACCACAGAGTCAACATTCCAAATAGAAGGAGAATTTGCTCATTTTGTTCCCGGACATAACAGAATTATTGGGAAAAAGGGGACTACCTATATTGATGACTTTGAAGGTGCGCGCTCTACAGTGGATTTGCGTCAGTTTTCCTATTGGCATTTGGCTTCTACGCCGCAAGGACAAACTGACAAATTCCGTGAAGCGACCATAGATACTACGGCGCAACCTAGAATTCAATTGGCTTATGGCTATAATAGGGCTCGTTTATCATGGTATATTATTGATCAACTGTTTTATAACAATACCACAGCCACTCCTGCCAATATTGATCGAGAGGAACAATCCAGACCATACGCCCGTGCAGTTTATGAACCCGAATTATTTCCTAAAAAAGAATACGCAAATACAGCAGTTTCTACTTTCATGCCTGTATTAAATATGGCATTTTATCCTACTGAAAAAGGACCTTATAATTATGATGCGGCCGGTAACGAGGGGTTTTCAAAAGGGATTAACCAAGATGGAACTTTAAGAGATCCGGCTTCGCGTTGGGGTGGGATGATGCGTAAATTTGACAATACCGATTTTGAGGCCAATAACTATGAATATATTGAGTTTTGGATGATGGACCCGTTTATTGATAATCCGGAGCATAAAGGCGGAAAACTTTATTTTAACTTAGGAGATATTTCGGAAGATATTTTAAAGGACAGCAGGAAATTTTTCGAGGATGGATTGCCTTTTGACGACGAATACTCAGATGTAAATTGTGACTTTACCGTTTGGGGTCGTGTACCTACTATTCAACAAATTGTGAACGCTTTTGAAAATACTGCAAATCGCCGTTGGCAAGACGTGGGATATGATGGATTGACCTCAAGAAGAGAACGAGAACATTTTGAAGATACTTACATGTCACATATAAGAGCCCTTTCTCTTACGCCGGAGGCTTATGATAAAATATGGAATGACCCTTCCGGTGATGATTACAGATTTTATAGAGGCTCTTATTGGGATGAACGCAGTGCAGGTATTAATGAACGTTACAAGTATTTTAACAACTCCGAAGGAAACTCTACTGAAAATTTTAATGGAGATTTACCTAATACTGTACTCTCTATTGCTAGCAGTATTCCTAATAGTGAGGATATTAACAACGATAACACGATGAGTGAAGATGAAAAGTATTATCAATGGAGTGTGGATATTCATCCCAATATGATGGTAGTGGGGCAAAATTATATCAATGATATGATGGAGGCTATTCCTGAAAGATTACCTAATGGTACAAGTCCAATCACAAAATGGTATCAATTCCGCATTCCTATCAAAAGTCCGGAAGAAACGATCGGCGCTATTGATGGTTTTAACTCTATAAGATTTATGCGTGTTTATGTGCGCGGTTTTGAAGAACCGATTATCTTACGTCTTGCTACATTTGAATTGGTTCGTAATACATGGAGGTCTTATACACAAGATCTTTTGGAAGACGGAGATTATTTACCCGGTCATGAAGGCGGAAATACCGAACTTTTAGTTGGAACAGTAAGTTTGGAAGAAAATGGGAACAGAAACCCTATCAATTATAGAATCCCTCCCGGAATTGAACGTGAAATTGCTTTTGGCGGAATGCAAATCCAGCAACTTAATGAACAATCGATAAGCATGAAAGTGAGAGACTTGCAAGACGGAGACGCTCGTGCAATCTTTAGAAGCGTGAATTATGACATGCGACAGTTCAAAAGATTGGAAATGTTCGTACACGCAGAAAAAATGTTTGAAGATGAAGAAGTAGAAGATGGCGATGTTACGGTATTTATCCGTCTGGGCTCCGACTTTACACAAAACTACTACGAATATGAGATTCCTGCAAAAATGTCACCATGGTTTAACAATGATACCGCATCTATTTGGCCCCCTGAAAATAGAATGGCTATTATATTAGATACACTTGTTAATATTAAACAACGCAGAAATATTGCTGTTCGCTACGGGCAACATATCAATATTGCTTTACCTTATTCGGAAACCGTAAACAGAGACAAAGTCTCTGTGGTAGGGATGCCTAATTTGGGAAATGTTACTACTATTATGATCGGGGTGCGGAATCCTAAAAAAAGATCAATAAACGATGGCGACGATATGCTTCCTAAATCGGTAGAAGTCTGGGTTAATGAACTTAGATTGACCGGATTTGATGATCGATCCGGTGCGGCAGCATTGGGAAGAATGCGCCTCAATTTAGCCGATCTGGGCGATGTTGCGCTCGCAGGGACAATTACTTCCCCGGGATTTGGCGGATTGGAACAATCGGTTACACAAAGACAAATGGCAACTACCTACTCCATAGACTTTGCGACCAATATTGATGGAGGAAAAGTCCTTTTTCCACAAAATTGGAATATAAAAATTCCGCTCCATTATGACTTCTCCTTGCAAGGTGAAATACCGGAATATAATCCCCTGAATCCGGATGTTAAATTAAAAGAAGATTTAAAAACTTACGATACAAAAGCAGAACGAGATTCCATAAGAAAGATTACCAATAATATTGTTAAACGTAATAACGTAAACGTTACCAATATGCGTAAGGAACGGGATCTTACCAAACCGCTAAAAATGCGTCCGTGGGATGTTGAAAATTTGGACTTTTCATATGCCTATTCGCAAGTGAATAAATATGATGTGGATATGGAGTTTGATAATCAAAGACGACATGAAGGAGAAATTGGTTATACCTTTAGTCATAACCCTAAAAATTACAAAGTGGGGCAGAAAAAAGGATTAAAGTCTCCTTGGGCGCAAATCATTAGAGATCTGAATGTTACGCCAATACCCAAGAGCTTTACCTTTAGAACTTCTATTGTAAGAGACTTTAACGAATTTAAGTTCCGTCCTAAAAGTCAGGGTAATATTATTGTGGATACCAGCTTCGTAAAAACTTTTAATTGGCTAAGAAACTATTCATTACAGTGGGATATTACTTCATCTTTGAGATTCACCTATACTGCTAGTGCAGCCGCTCGTTTGGAAGAACCGCAAGGTTTAATTGATACTAGGGAGAAAAAAGCGGAAATATGGCGCTCATTTGGAGAAGGCGGCCGTATGAATTTTTATGATCAGCGTTTTGATCTTTCTTATCAAATCCCTATTAACAAAATACCGGTATTTAATTGGCTCACGGCAAATTTTAGATATGCAGGAAATTTTAGATACGCAGGAGCGCCGCTTTCATTAGCATTTTTAGGAAATACAATTGAAAACTCCAATCAAATTCAACTCAATGCACAAGCAAATCTGGTTACGTTGTATAACCATATCCCATATTTGAAAAAAATTAATTCACCCACACCGCAGCGAAGAAATACGGCAACTCCTCAAAAACCTGCTGAGCCCGACAATAAGAAAAAGAAATCGGAAAAAGACAGTTTAAAAGATAAACCCAACTATGCTAAAATTATCGGAGATGGAACATTACGCTTTTTTATGATGGTACGTAATGTGAGTTTTAGCTTCACTCAAGGAAAAGGAACTCTGCTCCCTGGTTATATGCATGAGCCTAATTTATTTGGTATTAACTTTAGAACTAACTCTCCCGGATTTTTGTATGTTTTTGGTGGTCAGCCCAATATTCGGCAAATGGCAATTGATGGAAATTGGCTTACTACAGCAGATTCTGTGCAAAATAGTGCTTTCCAACAGAGATTTAACCAAACCATAAACTTTAGAGCTCAGGTAGAACCATTCAAAGATTTCCGTATTGATGTAACGGCAAACCGCATTTATACAAGCAACTTTACAGAATTCCTCAGAAGAGATGCACAAGGAAGAATGCAGCACTTCTCCCCCATGACGACCGGTAATTTTAACGCTACTTTTGTGGGATTAAAAACATTTTTCAGAGATAATGATCAGGTTTTTGATGATTTTAGAGCTATTCGTCTGGAGATTGCTACACGGATAGCAGAAGAAAATCCACACTCTACAGGTAAAGACGACGATGGTTACCCTGACGGGTATAATATACTTTCACAAGAAGTGCTCATGTATTCGTTCATGGCTGCCTATATGGGTAAGGATGCTCAAAAAATGAAACTCTCTCCATTCTTGTCGGTGCCTTTGCCAAACTGGCAACTACGTTACAATGGGCTAACTAAAATTAAGGCAGTGGGAAAAGCTTTCCAAAACTTCTCCCTCAACCACAGTTATACTTGTACTTACATCATTGGTAATTATTCATCAAATATTTTATTTAAAGGAGACGAGGCAGGAAATGCCACTACACGAGATCCTTTAGGAAACTTTATTCCTCGAAATGAAATAGCACAAGTCTCTATGGCGGAAAACTTTAATCCGTTAATTGGAGTTGATATGACCCTGACTAATAGCTTGATGATAAAAGTGGAATACAAAAAAGGAAGAAATGTGGCATTAAGTTTTGCGAACAACCAAATTACGGAAATGTCATCGAATGAATTTGTGATAGCTGCCGGATACCGTTTTAAAGATTTAAAATTAGGACTTAATTTTGCCGGTATGAGACGTCAAATTGTGAGCGACTTAAATATCACATTGGGATTTGCAGTGCGCGATAACACAACTACCTTGAGAAGAATTGCAGAAGACGTAAGTCAAGTTTCATCAGGTATGCTCAACTTCTCTATTAATGCTTCTGCAGATTATCAAATTAGCAGCATGGTGGGACTCGGACTATATTACAATCACATCCTTAATAAGCCCTATATTTCTACGCAATACCAAAATTCTAATATTGAAGCCGGTATAAGAGTCCGGTTGATGTTAACGCAATAAAAAATAATATATGAAAGACATTTTTCAAAGAATCAAAGAAACACCGGGTCCATTAGGACAATACCAAGAATTGGCTGACGGCTATTTTATGTTTCCAAAGTTAGAAGGAGAAATTCAACCTAAAATGAAGTTTAACGGCAAAGAAGTGCTTACGTGGAGTTTGAACAACTACTTGGGACTTGCCAATCATCCGGAGGTACGTGAAGCCGACGCGCAAGCTGCCAAAGATTTTGGAATGGGATATCCCATGGGCGCACGCATGATGTCGGGTGATAGTGTGTATCATAAAGAATTGGAACAGAAACTCGCCGACTTTGTTGGAAAACCTGCCGGTTATTTGATGAATTTCGGTTATCAAGGCATGGTATCTATTATTGATGTATTGACCACACGCCGCGATGTGATTGTTTATGATAGTGAATCTCATGCGTGCATTTTGGACGGATTGCGTTTGAGCTTGGCGAAACGTTTTGTATATCAGCACAATGATATGGATAGTTTTCGTAAACAAATGCAACATGCACTACCGGTGGCTGAACAAAACGGTGGCGGTATTTTGGTGATTACCGAAGGCGTTTTTGGAATGGCAGGCGACCTCGGAAAATTGGACCAGATTGTGGAAATGAAAAAAGAATTCCCATTCAGGTTGTTGGTAGATGATGCACACGGTTTTGGAACTATGGGAGAAACCGGCGCCGGCGTTGCCGAATTCTTAAACTGCACAGATGGCGTAGATGTTTATTTTGGAACTTTTGCCAAAAGTATGGCAGGAATCGGCGGATTTGTAGCATCCGAAAGAGAAATTATTGACCATCTTCGTTATAACATGCGTTCTCAAATTTTTGCCAAATCACTGCCCATGCCTATGGTAATTGGCGGTTTAAAACGCCTGGAGTTGTTGAAAAACAAACACGAGCTTCGCGAAAAATTGTGGGTCATTGTAAATGCGCTTCAAAAAGGATTGAAAGAGAAAGGATTTAATATTGGAAAAACCGAGTCTCCCGTAACACCCGTTTACTTTGAAGGCGGTCCTGATGAAGGCACCAATGTGGTAGTAGATTTAAGAGAAAACTATGGCATTTTCTGCTCCATTGTTACCTATCCGGTAATCCCGAAAGGCGTACTTATGCTTCGTTTGATTCCTACCGCAGTACATACTTTGGAAGACGTAGAACGCACTATAAACGTGTTTAGCGAAATAAAAGAAAAATTAGCCCAAGGTTATTATAATAAACCTATTCCGAACAAAAATCTTAACAAATAATGATTACAAAATTAGCCCAAGTAATAGATTTAGTAAAATCGAAGCCGAAAAAAAAATTAGTAGCAGCTTTTGCCAACGACGATCACACGATTGAAGCCGTGAATCATGCCGTTGACTTAGGTATTGTGGATGCCATTTTGGTAGGTGATGAATCTTCTATTTATCAGGTATGTAAACAACTAAACATTGATACAAAGAAATTTACCATTATTCATGAACCTGATGAGATGAAAGCTGCGACGAAAAGTTGCGATCTCATCAACCAAAAGAAAGCCGATATTTTAATGAAAGGCGCACTTTCGACCGACAAATATATGCGTGCCATTTTGAATAAAGAACAAGGATTATGTCCTCCAAACGCGGTACTTTCACATGTTGCGGTTATTGAAAATCCTGCCTATCATAAACTACTTATTGCCAGTGATTGTGCCATTATTCCGGCACCCGATTTGAAACAAAAACAAGTGATATTACAATATATCATCAAAACGGCAAAAGCCATTGGAATCAATCAGCCCAAAGTAGCGATTCTTGCGGCTACCGAACAGATGTCAGCCGGAATGCCTGCCTGTGTGGACGCAGCGATTCTTTCAAAAATGGCAGATAGAGGGCAAATTGCCGGCGCTTTGATTGATGGACCGATATCTTTAGATATTGCAGTAGATGAGGAAACTGCAAAAATTAAAAAGATGACCGGCGGAGTAGTCGGTGATGCCGATGGATTGCTTTTCCCAAATATTGAAAGCGGCAACATTTTTTACAAATGTTCCACCAAATTTAATAATGCCGAAGTGGGCGCATTTCTTGCCGGCGCTAAGGTTCCCTGCGTGCTTTCTTCACGCGGAGACACATCGCTTACAAAACTCTACTCTATTGCTATGGCTGCTGTATTGTAATGAATTGCACGTTTTAAAAATATTCTTCAATATTGCACGTTAAACTATCAAAACTCACAACTATTTTGAAACATACACCTAAATTTTGGATTTTGTTTTGGAGCATCATGCTGTTGCTCAGTGTGTCGTGTTCTACCCGTAAAAACAATTTTGCCACCCGTTCCTACCATACGGTAACTTCCACATATAACGTGAATTTTAACGGAAAAGAAGCGTTAAAAAAAGGCATTGCAGAGTTGGATAAAAAACGGAAAGATAATTATTTGGAAATCCTTCCCGTTTATTTCTATCCTCCCAAACAGGATTTAACCTCTGCTTTTCCATCGTTTGACAGAGCCATAGAAAAAGCTTCAAAATCAGTATTTAAACACTCTATTTTGATTCGTGGAAAAGAGTATGTAAAAACCATGAACGACGCGTATATGATGATGGGCAAGGCGTATTTCTATAAACAGGATTACAATGAAGCCAAGCGCGTATTTAATTATGTTTCTACTGTTTATAAAGATTGGGGAAGTGTAGAGGAAGCTACGATATGGATCGCACGTGCCGAATTACAGCAAGATTATCCTGTACGTGCACAATCTTTTCTGGAAGAAATCGGTCCTTTAATGCAGCAAAAAAACATTAAAACGACAAACGTTAGAGATGACGATGAATTAAAAACGAAATCTAAAACTCCTCCCAAAAAGAAAAACAAATACAGCAAATATAAGAAGAAAAAGCCAACGTCTCAGGCGAGTAAAAGTTCAAAGAATAAATCGAAAGCAACAAAACGAAAAATTACCAATAACGTTCGACTTCAATATTATGCAGCAATGGCGGAATATAATTTGTTGGCTCCCAATGGAGATATTGAAGAAGCCATTGATAATATTAAAATCGCGTTGCAGTATCGTCCCAAAAAGGATTTTAAAGTACGTTTGTATTTTATTTTAGGGCAATTATATGAAGAATTAGGTAACCAACCGGCTGCACAAAATTGGTTTTTGAAGGTAATAAGAGCAGCTCCTGAATATGAAATGGAGTTTAGTGCGCGTATGCACTTAGCGGTAAACTATGACGGAACGCCTTTATCGAAAAGAAACATCATGAAAGAGTTGAGTAAAATGCTCAAGGATCCTAAAAATGAAGACTACCGTGACCAAATTTACTATGCTATTTCTGAAATTGCGCGCATTGATGAAGATGATGCCGATAGAGAGTTTTACCTTGCCAAATCGGTAGCCGCATATACTAAAAATGATTATCAAAGAACATTCTCAGCAGTAACCTTGGCAAACATCTTTTTCAATGAAGAGGAGTATGTGAAAGCGCAGGCTTATTATGATACTGCGCTTATGTCATTGCCTTTAAATTTCCCCAATAGTGAAGAACTTCTTAGAAAAGCTTCCGTATTAAGAGATTTGGTGGAAAATTTGGATATGATTCATTTACAAGACAGTTTGCAGCGCATTGCTAAAATGAGTGATAATCAACGTAGAGGCTGGGTAAATCAAATGATTGCCAAATATACGGAAGAGGAGCGTCGTTTGGCAAAAGAAGAAGCGGATAGAATGCTGGCGTTTGCCAACACGCAAAACTTTGCCAACGTAAATGTAAACACGCAAGGGCAAAGCCGCAAATGGTATTTCTACAATCCCGGATTGGTGAGTCAAGGTACCACAGAATTTTACAGGCGTTTTGGAAATAGAAAATTAGAAGATAACTGGAGAATTAGTAATAGAGTCGTCATTTCGTTTGAAGATATGGCAGATCTGAACGCAGGCGTTGAAAAAGAAGAGGAAGAAGAATTCGATGCAGATGGAAATCCTGTTAAAAAAAGAGAAACCGACCCTAAAAAGCCGGAATACTATACCCAAGATCTACCTTTGACACCGGAAGCTATTGAGGCATCAAATATGTTGATTGCCAATGCCATGTATAATGCCAGCACTATTTATTTCGATCAACTGAACGATTTAAAACGTTCGAATGAAATGCTTCATAAATTAATTCAGCGTTTCCCTGATCACGATTTGGTGCTGCCCAGCTATTTCCTGCTCTGGACAAATTATACAAAACTGAAAAACACATCCAAAGCGAATGAGGCTAAAGACGTTATCCTTGCAAAATATCCCGATACAGATTATGCAAAATTGATTCTGGATCCGGAATATTATAAAAAATTAGCAGAAGCAGCCAAAGAAAACGAACGTAAATATGACGACCTCCATGGAGTTTATAGCAGTAAGCAATGGGCAAGAACCGTGCAACTCGCCGATGATTTGCTTGCACTGACGGAAGATGTAACCTTAATTGCAAAAACCGCTTATTTAAGAGCCGTTGCTATAGGGCAATTAGAAGGTGAAGATGCTCTGAAAGAAGCTTTAACTAAAATTATCCAAAATCACCCTAAAGAAGAAGTAACGGAATTAGCAAAAATCTATTTGTCTATATTTTCTACAACTCAGAGTCAAGCTCAAATGGTGAACGCCGGCACAGCAGTTGCGGTTATTACTCCCGAAACTATTATTGATGTTAAAGACTCGCCTTTCAATTCAAATTTAGATGAACAACACTATGTTATTATTTTGGTAGATGTTCACAAAAAAGCGGTAAATGATGTAAAATATGATGTCTCTAATTTTAATTCTACATATTTTAGGTTAGAGCGTTTTAACGTAAATAGTTTTTACATAAATCAAAATGAACAATTGGTTACCATTGCAAGATTTAAAAACAAAACCGATGCCATGAACTATCATATCGCATTGACGACCAATGATGTATTTGCGCCATCAATTCAAGATAAAAGCATTACGGTGTATCCCATTTCGGCATCCAATTATTCTATTTACTACAACAAAGTGGATGAACGGCGGTTGTATAAGAAGTTTTTTGAGGAAAACTATTTGTAGTTAGCTTTTACTTCATTACCACGTTTTCTTTTCCCATGTATCGCCTCCATCTAAAGATTCCACATAGCTTATAAATCCATGGGGGTTATGATACAATAAAACTACATGGTTGCCTCTTGCTGCAAGCACATAACCATCTGCTGTAATTCTAAAACATTCAAAATTGGTCATTCCGGACGCTCTGAAGTCTCGCGGGGCTTCCCAGGTTTTCCGCCGTCGGTTGAGCGATAGTATAATGGAAGCGTAGGAAAACCTTGGTAGCTATGTGGAGGAGGATTCGGATTTGGTTCATAATTTGCAGGGAATGGCGCATCGGTGGGCCATTCATCGGTAACGCAAACCAAATGCACGGTATTTCCGGTAGTGATCATAATGGGCCATAGAAGTTTTGTTGAGGGCGCACCGTTTACAATATAATTTGGTCCTTGTAGCACCGATTGTTGCCAATTACCTTGCCCCCAGTTATCTCTTATATTCACCGTCAAACCGTTGTTACCATCGTGTGCCACTACTATTTCCCCTTCATTATGATTAAAGATAGAAAATTAGCTCAAGTATTCTACTTCGACCTCTACGGCAAACGCACCGAAAAATACAATTTTCCGTCGAACAACACTCTGCAAACTGTACCATGGAAAGAACTCAAATTTAATGATGGTAATTATTTCTTTGTCCCAAAAGATTTTGGACTAAAAGGGGAATATGATGCAAGGTTCTAAAGATTGATGAATTTTTAAAAATGTCTTCAAGTAGTATTAAAACACATGATGATGTCAATTTAGTTAATTTCCTTCCATTTACCGAAAATAATCATTCGTACGCTTATCGTCCTTTTGATAATCGTTATATCAGTTGTTGATATATCAAGATTTAAAAGAGGGATAAAAATAGTATAGTTATAAAAGTATAAATTGCTAAAATAGTGATTTTTATAATTTCAATAATAATCTATATAAAAATTGTATCTTTGCAAAAATTTAAAAATAATAAATAATTAAGAATAGTAATTCCGTATAAAATATAATATTTATGGACATAAGAGAATGTTGTTTTAGAACAATTCCAGAAAAAGGGAAAAGGTTAGTATGGGAAATTACACATACTTGTCATTTTGGTTGTGATTATTGTTTTCAAGAGAAAAAAAGAAAATTAAATCCCACACGTACCCTTAATGAAAAGGATTTAATTAAAATATGTAATAATATAAAAGAATTAAGTATTTCTGATGTATTAATAACAGGAGGAGAGATATTCCATATAAGTGATATTATTGATGTGGTTTGCAATGAATTAAAAAAATTAAATATTTCTATTTCTTTTTCTACTGCTTGTTTTTCAGAAAATAATTTTATTAATAAATTATTTTCACATAATCCGAGGTCATTAAACATAAGCCTAGATCCAGCTATGAATAATAATGAGAAAGCATACAATAAAGGGTTAGATGCAGTAAATCATCTATTAAGCCTTTCTGATTTAAATAATGTTGAAGTTAAAATAACAGGGGTTATTCATAATCTAAATTATCTAAACTATAAAAATTATATTAACGATATAAATGAATTATGCAACAACCACACGTCATTATCAGCAATTTACATAACTAATCCTTACGAAATAGGATATATAAAACCAAATATTAGAGTTGATAAAAAAAATCAAAAAGAAATACTTTGCCAAACTAAAGGAGTAAATTCATCGAAAATCAAATTAGTTAATTTTCCTCTTTTGAATAACGTTTTGCAAAAGTGTCCTGCTGCGTCTGGCATTGTTCATCTTGAACCAACAGGAACAATTTATCCATGTCATCTATTTGCAAATTTTTCTCATGATAATTATTATCAAATTGGTAATATTTTAAATGACGATTTGTCTATTATAAGTGATAATTTGAACAGGTTTTCAAGGCAAATAGATTATGCTATTGAAGAATATAAAAATCTAAATTCAAAATGTAATATTTGTAAAACAAAAACAAGATGTGGTGGAGGATGTATAGCGGAAATTATTTCAGCAGGAAATATGATAGAACCTCAATTATTTTGTAAAAAAAATCCTCATTCGAATAAAAACACTCATAAAATATCTTTTAATAGGCATATGCAACTTTTTGAAAATTCAATATTGGATATTACAAAAACTGAAGAAGAAAAAATCAAAGAATATATACTCAGTCATATTAGAAAAAAACAACATGATTTAGCTCATGGTTATGATCATGTATTGAATGTTGTGAATATTGCTCGTCATATAGCAAAAAAGGAAAATGCAAATTTAAGAATTGTAACAGCAGCAGCCTATTTTCATGATTTTTCCCCAAGACATAAACTCATTTTTCAAGGTCATACTAAACTTTCAGCCAATTTAGCAGTAAAGTTTTTAAAAAATATTGGATTCAATGATATTGATCTTGAAAAAATATATAATTGTATTGATACATCATCATATGGTTCTTCAGAATTAGGCCATGTCCCACAAAGCATTGAAGCAAAAATAGTTAGAGATGCGGACTGGCTTGATGCTATTGGTGCAAGAGGAATTGCTAGGGTTTTTGCTTTTGCAGCTGCCCATCATTGTGAAACCCTTGGCGAAGTAGAATGGGATACTGATAATCCTCCTAAAAAAACGATGAGTTTAGTTGGTCCAGATCCATCCCCAATTTATCATTTTTTTTCTAAATTATTGTGGATAAAAGATAAAATTTGTACAAATACAGGAAAAAAAATGGCAGAAAAACGGCATGTCATAATGGTTAAATTTCTAAAAGATTATAAATATGAAATGCAAATGCTTAAATGAAAATAAAATATTTGTAACTAACAATAAAACCATAAATAATAAATTAAAAAGCAACACATTACAAATTAGAAATGAACACTAAATAATAAAAGCAAAGAATTAACAATTACCAAAATCTATAATATATGCCCGAAACCCAAAACATAGAATAAAAATTCTCATGGCACGAGACTATCTGAAAATTGCGATTTAGCGAGCGCACAAACTTGTTTGAGCATTGCCGAGCGTGAGCAATTTATATAAATGGATACGAAACACTGTCCACTTGTCCCTTGGCATTATAACGGGTCTCAAAATACATTTTATCGTCAAAGCGGCACACTTCCCGTCCTAAAATATCATAATAAACCTCTAAAGTTGGTTTTCCTGTAGAAGTGGTTTTAGTGTAATAGCAGGCATTTTTCAAATAAGGCGCTGTGTGTCAGCGTATCGATATATCTGTTTGAGTACCATCGGGGTAATTAATTTGCGTAAGGTTTACAAAGGTATCGTACTTGTAGGTAACAACTAAATTGTTAGGATTGGCCATGTTATTATAATGAAAATTGGGTACCTTCTATTCGCTTCGCACTGCAATTCCTTCCCTCACCTGCATTAACCCTGTAATCATAATGGTATCGCCGGCTTGCAAACCGGACAAAACTTCCACTTGTTCATTGGTTCGGTAGCCGGTGGTAATAGGTTGCGATTTGGCTTTACCGTTAGAAATTGTCCATACTTTTGCGCCTTCCATTTCTTGTACTACTGCTTGTGTAGGAATCAAAAGCGTTTCATTCGATTGCTCAACAATGAGGTTAATACGGGCAAACATACCGGCGGATAATTTTCCGGCGGCATTGTTGTACAGTCCTCTTACTGTTATGGTTCTTGTGTCTATATCTATCTTCGGATCAACGGCATAAACTACAGCTTCAAATTTTTGAGGTGAAACTTCTGTTTTGAAATATATTTTTTTCCCGGGTAAATAGAGTGAGCCATATCTTTCGGGAATAGCAAACTCCAATTTCAGTTTGCTTTGGTCTGTTAATCTTGCAATGACGGTATTAGGTTGTAAAAAACTGCCCAAACTTACACCACGAAAACCGATAGTTCCTGCAAAAGGCGCCCTGATTTCTGTTTTAGCAATTTTTGTTTTTAATAAATCAATATCGGTTTGCAATATATTATAGTCGGTTTGCACTTGGTCGAACTCTTCGCGACTCACAGCATCTTTATCTAATAGAATTTTTTGACGATTCAAACGCTCATTTGTAAGTTTCAGTTGATATTCGGCGCGCCTCAATTGCGCTTGCAGCTCGTCGTCATCTACTTTTAGTAATAGTTGTCCTTTTGAAACCGGTTTCCCTTCCTCAAAATAGATGCCCACCACCTTTCCGGCGGCTTCACTAATCAAATCCACTTGCTCGTTAGGCAATAATGTTCCAACGGCATTAATGCCGCTACTTAATAAATCAGGTTTTACCACATACAATCGTGCGTTAATGTCGCCACCGCCTCTCGATTTTTGCTCTTCAATGGTTTCGGTTTTAGAGAAGAAAAATTTATATCCTACAAAAATGAGTATGGCTAAAATGGGAAGCGAAATGTAGATGATTTTTTTAGCTTTCATAATGGATTATTTTAATTTTCCGCTTAACAACTGTAATCCTATTTCGGATACTTTAGCTTGATAAGAAGCGTTCATTAAGCGTTTTACAGCTTCAATGTAGGAGCGTTGGAATTCTCGGAATTCTACTCCAGACAACGTACCGATGCGATATTTTTCGATAGCAATTTCCAATGTTTCGGAAGTAATTTCCACATTTTCCATTTCGAAACCCAACAATTTGTGATTGTTTTTATAAATATTGTAAAGTTCCGCCAATGCGCTCAATACATTTAGTTCAACGTCTTTATATTGTAATTCTGCATTTTGCAATTCATATTTTGCGATTCTATTGTTGCGTAAATTTTCCATACGGCTAAAAATGGGAATGCGCGCCGTAAACCCCCAATAAAATCCATGCGATTGATTTTGAACGGCGAATGAAGTTGGCGCTTGAGAATATGAAAATTGGTATCCGGTAGAAAAATCAATCGTAGGAAAAAATTGCGATAAACTATTTTTTACGTCCAATTGCGATAATCTGATTCCTTTTTGATAAATTAACAACGATGTATTTTGATGCAGCGCGCTGTCCACGACTTCTTTATAGTGAAAAAGTGGCAACAAAACCAACGTATCTTGCACATAATTTTCTTTTGTTAAATCGCTGTTCATTAATTTGTTTAAAGAAATATAGGCATTGGTAAGCGCCTGTTGTTGCAGCATAAACATGGAACTATCGGCATTTAAGTCAATTTTACTTTGCCTGTATTCTAATCCGGAAATGCTACCGATTTGATATTTACTGTTTGCAATACTAAAACGTTGCATAGAAATATCAACAATGTTTTCTGAGGCTTCTAATAGTTTTGTTTGAATCCACACATTATAATACGCAGCGCTCACATTAGCAATTAGTTGCTCTATTTCCAGCACAGTATTCAACGTATTGATGTCTAACATTGCTTTGTTTTTAGAATTGGTAAAAAACATGGATAATCCATCGAAAATACGCCAATTTAGGTTAACACTTGCGCCTGAGTTTAATGAGTTTTCATTAGCAAGAATTCTTTCTTCTCCATCTGCACGCACTTGTCTTCCGCTTGTATTGTTGCTCCTATGACTTGCATCCCCGTAAATAACAGGCAGAAATACATTGTAACTTTTTAAATTAACACGGCTAATATTTTCCGAATTTTTAGCAATTTGAATGCCGTAACTCGACTCGAGTGCACGTAGCACGCAATCATCCAAAGTTAATATTTGCGCCTTTACGCTTAAAAAAGAAATCAATAGAAAAAATGAGCAAAACAGTTTATATTGCATGTATATATCAGAATTTGCAGTTGGGCGGCAAATATCCTAATTTTTTTGTACGACGTACAAGCTTAAATGAAAAAATAGTTAAGAGATTAATCTAAGTGTACGTATTCTACTTGCAATACTTCTTTTGTTTCCATATCAATTAGATAGGCAACCACACTGCAATTTTTAATCACCACCGGAACTTGGGAATAAGGAAAAGAGTTTCCATAAGACAACCTGAAAGTAGTGGAATATTTGAAATGTTCTCTTACAATGCCGTTTGGAGTAAGCCTTGTGCCGTAGTTTCCGTTAAATCCTGCCCGAAGCATGTGCATATGCATGTATTCTAAAATATAGTCTTCTCTATCTACTTGACCTGAAATAATACTATCTTCTTGCAGTATCAAGCAAATTTGTACGGGATTAGGTATTTCTTTAATAATAGTTACTGCCACTTTGGCTTCAATCTCTTGTTTTGCTTCGTCCACCGTGCACTGCAATTGAATTCCGGCTTTAACATTATTTCTATCAATACTTGCAATTATGCTACGCCATTGTGAAGGAGCAATTCCCCATCCATCAGCGATTTTCACTCTGTTAATGGTGGCTTTAGGAAGTCCTATGATTCCAAAATCGTCACAAATTTTATCACCCATAGGAGTTTTATAGTTCTTATTGAAATGGATATTGCTGCTGGGATCAGCAAGGCTCGTAGAATGAATTGCAGTGGCTACAATGGTAGGGTCTACATCCATAAGTATTTTTAGCTCACGTGCGCCTTCAGGACAAAATTTGCAAAAATGTCCGGTAAACTCTTCCATGTAAATTTTTTGAACCACCGTTTGCGCATATTCAGGATCCCAAGGACTTACTTCCACCGGACTGATGATGTTAAAAACTTCTTGGGAAGTATCGATTTTGTTGCAGGAGATTATTATAATTAATAGGGCTGCAAGGGTTAAAACTATTTTTTTCATTTATTTTGATTTTTGTAGTTAATTTTATTTTGAATATAATAATAGAACTCTGATGACTCTGATTAGGCATGGTCTGCTCTGGCTTTTTTATTGGAGTTTGAAAAATATTTGCGTTTAAATTCAGGTTTTTTACCGAAATTTAATAATAATCCAACTTCTATTTCAGTAGCTTTTAAATAGTTTAATAATTGATATTCATGTTCTTCACACAAAGAATCGGATGCTTTTAGCTCTAATATTACTTTATCTTCAACTATAATATCAGCATAATATTCGCCTACCTCTATCTCTGCATAATATACTTTAATTTGTTTTTGTTTTGAACAACTTAGTCCTGCTTTCTGTAATTCATAGAATAGGGCATTTTGATAAACTTTCTCTAAAAATCCATATCCGAGAGTATTATAAACTTTATAAAAAAGTTCGATAATTTTTTTTGTTAAGTCTGTGTATTGATACATAATCTTTTTTATTTGAACTCTGATCAGGCTTGATTTCTCTGATTAATCAGAGAAAATCTGCTTAATCAGCGTCATCAGAGTTCTAAATATTTATAGTTTAAAACGTTGTAGTTACCGATAATCCTAATCCGAAAGAAGCGGGTACAGCCCTGCAAACGCCTCCCACACAAAGTATTCCTGCACGTGTTTTGCCGAAGTTAAGCGCTAAGCGCGTCGTTCCATAAACAAAGGCTACAGCTCCGTTAGGGTAATGCAATCCTTTTTCATTCCCAAAGTGCCATTGGTCGCTCACTGTAATGAACCAATTAGGCGAAATGGAATATTCTAATAACATGAACATCCAACTTCCTTTATCTTTATCCTCCAAATTATTTTCTTTCGGAATGATTAAATATTGATTTTCTAATCTAAGTGCATGAATGTCATTTATTTTGTAGGTTAATTCAAAGCCTACATGATTGCCGGAGAGCATTCCCGGTTTTCCTTGTAATGTCATGTTATAATTGATGTAATTATACATGAGCATCAATTTCCATTGCCTATTAAAACGGCGGGAAATATCGAACCCAATATCCTGATATAGTAAGTTCTTGCCAAATGCAAAGAATTTTGAAGTATAGCCCTCTGTTCCTGTGACAGTTCCAATCGTATCGGAAAGTGGGACAAACGTTTTCTGAATATCATGGAAACGGGCGTAGTTCACAGTGATGTCGGTTCCATATCTACCGCCAATTTTTGTTCTTCTGGGGATTTGATAATTCACTTGCGCTTGCGCACCAATCTGTCCGTTAGGTTGACTGGCATAGCTATAATTTCCCAGTAGTTGATAAGAATATTGCCGGTTAATTGCCGGAATATAATTTAACATAAGTGCTGCATAAGCAGGGGCAGCATCGCGTTGTGAGCGGAAATCCATATTGTCGGCACGTAAGAAAGAGGTCGAAATGCCCAAGCCTTTCATGGAATAAGAAGCTGATACAAACAAAGCTTCTCCATTTTTGTATATGTAGTCGTTCGAAAGATTAGGATCATTAATCTTAGTAGCATATTCGCCTTCCAAACGAAATCCCTTAATTCCAAAATTAAGCCTTGTTGCCCAAGAGCCCACATTTTGCGGAATATTTTCCGAAGGAATTACGCCTTGAACTCTTATTACGTTGGGTTGGTCTGTAGCGGTAAATTCAAAAATAGAATGATTATTGTAAAAATCATGATATTGAAGCGTATCAATATAGATGTTAAACATTTTATCCTCCGCCTTTTCAAATCTACTTACGAAACTGCCACCCACGGTTAAGGTAACGCCGTTATCGGAAAGTTTGGGAATCATATCGGCAAGAGCAAATTCGGCGTCTAATCCGCGTACATTGTCGTTACGTTTCGCATAATCGAAGTTAAAATTGTACCGTTGGATACCCCACACGCCTTTAAGTTGAATGCCTTTCCAGGGCGTTGCCTTTACTCTTCCGCCCAACAAACTGTTATCAATTCCCAAGTTGCGATCTTCATACGCTCGCAACGTTAAACCTTGTCCGAATTGTTCATAAAAATACCCGCCAGTTACTTGGATAAAATTATTTTTATAATCGGCAAAGAAATAAGTGATGCCTTGTCCTTGATAATTAATATCTTGAAAATCAATCAATGGAAAAAGATAAAACTCATATCTTGCGCCGGTAGAGAAGCCGCCATTTGTGTAGTTCAAATTGAGCCACGCATTGCCTCTCACTTTAGAGTCTACTTCTCTTGCGCCAATCAGCGAATCGGGGATGTAATACATGCCGTTAAAAGAGAAGTCGCCGCTGATGGTGCCGGAACCAACTCGGATTTGGGCGGAAACGGGGGAGAAAAAGCAGAAAGCAGAAAGCAGAAAGCAACAGAAGGTTTCATATAAACTACCCCGTCTCGCTTTACGAGCCACCCCTTCAAAATTTGAAGGGGATTTTTTCGTCATTCCGAACGTAGTGAGGAATCTCATAATTTTTATTTTTTTTAATTCTTAATTTCCTCGCCTTTCGCCACTTTCTTCACCAATTCAAAAACTCCTTTTTCAGAGCCCGGAGCGTAGGAAGTATGCGACCAAACAATTTCTCCATTTCCATTAAGCAGGCACAAAAAAGGGACATCCACCACATTCATGGCGCGTTTAAAGTCTCCGTTAATATCTTGGAGTACAATATAGTCCCAGCTTCTTCCATTTACAAAAGGCGCTACTTTTGCGGCTGTTTTTGTATCATCAATAGAAATGGCATATAATACCACACCGGTTTCTTCCTGCCATTCGTCATACACATCGTTAATTGCCATAAGTTCGGCTACGCAAGGTTTGCACCAGGTTGCCCACAAGCTCACCAAAATAGGTTTACCGTTGTTTTGAATGTCTTTTGTATTAAAAGTTTTTCCGTCCAATGTTTTTACATCCACGGAAGGGAGCGTTGCTTTGGCTTTTTCTTGAGCAAAACTAAATGTTAATAAGCTCATTACAAGTAAGAATAGGAATGTTTTTTTCATAGGATAAGACTTTGTTTTAATAATGCTGCAAAAATAAACTTTTTAGTGTGTAAGATTATTGTTTTATGTCATTTTAGTTAAGAAAAAGTTATACCTTTGCCACGTTTTTTAATATTGAAATTAAAAAATATTAGGAGCACATTACCAATAATTTACACTATAAATTAACATCAAGTATGAGCAAACAAATTTTAGAAAAAGAGAACGTGGTGGTGAAATTTGTAGGCGATTCCGGCGATGGTATGCAGTTAACGGGGACTTTGTTTTCCGATGCTGCTGCATTAGCAGGCAACGACATTGCCACTTTTCCGGATTATCCCGCCGAAATTAGAGCCCCTCACAACACCATTGCCGGCGTTTCCGGCTTTCAAGTGCACATCGGGAAAGAAACCCGTATCATCGGTGATAAATGCGATGTATTAGTTGCCATGAATCCAGCATCGCTAAAAGCCAACCTTAAATGGGTGGATAAAGGCGCCACCATTATTACCGATGGTGATGCTTACGATGAAAAAGCATTGGAAAAAGCCGGTTATGCTACCAATCCATTAACCGACGGTTCTTTGAGCTCTTATAACATAATAGCTCCAAACATTACTACTTTAGCTAAAGAGACTGCTTTAGCTAATGGTTTGGATAACAAAAGCGCCGAAAGAACAAAAAATATGTTCTGCTTAGGTATGGTGTATTACATTTTCAATTTCGAATTGGAAACTCCTTTTAAGTTGGTGGATAAACGCTTTCCGGGGAAAGCGCAAATCGCCGATGTAAACAAAAAAGTGTTGCAAGCCGGTTATAACTTTGCAGAAACGATGGAGGCTATTCCTTCAACATTCCAAATTTCAAATGTTCAATTAGAAAAAGGAAAATATAGAAATATTACCGGTAACGATGCTACGGCTTGGGGATTGCTCGCCGCCGCTGAAAAATCGGGAAGAAATCTGTTTCTGGGCTCCTACCCTATTACTCCCGCTACTGAAATCTTGATAGAATTGGCAAAACATAAATCGTTGGGTGCGCAAGTATTCCAGGCAGAAGACGAGATTGCCGGTATTTGTTCTGCCATTGGTGCGGCTTATGCAGGCGCTATGGCGTGTACCACCACTTCCGGTCCCGGTTTGTCATTAAAAGCGGAAGCCATCGGATTGGCAGTAATGACCGAGTTGCCTCTAGTAATTGTTGATGTGCAACGTGCCGGTCCTTCTACGGGAATGCCTACCAAATCCGAACAATCCGACTTAAATATCGCTTTATTCGGAAGAAACGGCGAAGCGCCCTGTATCGTGCTTGCCGCCGCATCGCCCAGCGATTGTTTCTACAAAGCATATTATGCTGCAAAATTGGCTATGGAAAATATGACGCCGGTGATTTTATTAACCGACGGAAATACAGGACAAGGCAGTGAGCTTTTCCGTATTCCCAAAATGGCAGATTTGCCACCGATTAACCCACCGTTTGCACAACCTAATGACCCGAACTTCAAACCTTATCGTCGTGATCCGGAAACCTTGGTACGTCAATGGGCTATTCCCGGAACCGAAGGGTTGCGCCATAGAATAGGAGGATTGGAAAAAACCGACGTGGACGGCTTGGTTTCCACCGATCCGTTGAATCACGCTAAAATGGTACAATTTCGCCACGATAAAGTGATGCGTTTGGCAAAACGTCTGCCCAAGCAAAATGTATATGGTATTGCTGATGCTGATACATTGATAGTAAGTTGGGGAGGCACAAAAGGCGCGGTTTACGAGGCTTGTAAAAAAGTGAATACTTCAGGCGGCGCAGTAGCACATGCGCACTTCTCGCAAATTATGCCGTTGCCCGAAAATACTGCCGAAATCTTTGCCAATTACAAAAAGATTCTCGTTTGTGAACTCAACTCAGGGCAATTTGCCAATTATTTGAGAATGTCGCTTCCCGAATTTAAGTATGAACAATACAACAAAATTCAAGGGTTGCCATTTACCGTTCAGGAATTAGTAAACGCAATTAATAACATTAAATAACAGGATACAACTATGAGTTATAGATCAATAGAAAGGTCGGCTGTACCTTTAACACAACAAGATTTTGCAAGTGATCAAATGGTGAAATGGTGCCCTGGGTGTGGCGACCATGCTATCTTAGCAGCCATAGCTAAAGTTTTCCCGGAAATCGGATATAAAAAAGAAAGCTATTGCATTGTTTCCGGAATCGGGTGCTCTTCCCGTTTTCCCTATTATGTAAATACTTACGGTTTTCACAGTATTCACGGACGTGCCAATGCCGTTGCCACCGGTGTGCGTATTGCCAATAGAGGTTTGAGCGTGTGGGTAGCTACCGGCGACGGTGATTCGCTTGCCATTGGCGGGAATCATTTCATTCATGCCATTCGTAGAAATATAGACTTAAACATTATGTTGTTCAACAACAAAATCTACGGATTAACCAAAGGACAATATTCGCCAACCTCCGACTTGGGCTCTGTAACAAAAACTTCGCCTTACGGAACGATTGAACATCCTTTCTTAGTGGGCGAATTGGTGATTGGAGCGCAAGGCACTTTCTTTGCACGCGCTATTGACACGAACCCTAAATTTATTACGGAAGTAATGCTTGAAGCCGCCAAACACGACGGAACTTCTGTGGTGGAATTGTTGCAAAACTGTATCATTTTTAATGATGCCACACATAACATGATTACCGATAAAGAAACGAAAGATGACTCTCAACTCATTCTCCGTCATGGCGAAAAAATGATCTTCGGTAAAAATAAAGATAAGGGAATTGGAATGTGTGTGAACGGATTGAACGTAATAAACATTGGACCTAATGGCGAAGGAATGGAGGATGTATTGGTACACGACATGTATAGTCCAAATCCGGGTGTGCACCTAATGCTTGCCAAAATGTTCCCGCCTCATTTCCCAATTGCACTTGGCGTAATTCGTGCTGCCGATTTTCCAACATATGACGAACTATTAGAACAACAAATTATCGAAAGCTCAGCAAAGAGCAAGATTAAATGTGTGGACGACTTGTTGAATAGTGGAGATACGTGGGTGATTGAATAATGAGAAAATGATTGAATTTGTAGAGACGGTGTATGCCGTCTCTATTTTTTTATACAGTACAGGATTTTTATTTGCTGAATGCTCCTAAATAAGTCATTAAATCTTTAGTGATTATTTCCTGGGCGTATTTGTGTTCTATCAATTTTCGGGCATTTTTGCCTACTTCTTCACATTTTTCTACGTGATTTACGCAAAAATCTATGGTTTGCGCCATTGCTTCGGGGGTATTGGAGATGAAAATGTTTTTTTTATCGGTAATCTCTATGCCTTCCGCACCGATGGCAGTGGTAATGATTGGTTTTCCCAGCGCCAACCCTTCCATAATTTTAATCCGCATTCCGCTTCCGGATAGCAACGGTACAATCATAATATCGTGCTCGTTTATAAATTGTTGTGCACTTTCTACAAAATCGAAAATTTGCACATTACGAAGGGCTATGTCGTCTAATACGGCTTTATTTCCTTTGCCTGCAAGTACTAAAGTGAGGTTGGGATGTTTTGCTACTACTTTTTTCCAAACATTTTCTAAAAACCATATCATTCCTTCAATATTGGGTTGCCAATTCATGCTTCCAATGTGAAATAAAGAGATTTTATTCTCATCAATTTTACGGTTTTCGTATTGATAAGTGGACAAGTCTATTCCAAATGGAATCACTTTACCGAGTAATAGAGGATATTTTTCTTTGAAAAAAAGATAATCTACTTCTGTAATAGGCATATAACCATCTATTTTTTTGAATAATGCTAATTCAAAACGTTTTAGTGAATTAGCAAGATAGCGATAAGCTGCTTTTTTTACCGGTTTTTTTTCTTGTTTGGATAATCTTTCCCAAATCAAATATTCTATGTTATGCACACGTAAAAGGATGCGCGCCTGAGAGTATTTTCTAATAATTTCGATATAATTTCCTACAAAAATAGACTCTAAAATAACTACATCAAACTTTTCTTGTGCAAATAATGTTTCTAATTTTTGAACCATCTCTTTTGAGAAAAAGCGGTCGGCTTGTAAAGAACTTCTTCTTGCTAATGAGGTAATTGTTTTAGGTATGTTTAGTTTCGTATCTACAAAAACCGATTCAAATTGAGTTTTATCACGATACTGTATAAATTCTTCAGAGATTATAATAGGATGTTTATCTGTAGAGATTGATACTACTTTTACGTCAACGCCAGCCATTAATAGGCAAGTCGTGATTTGTCGCATGGCCAAACATCCTCCATCAATAGCAGGAACAGGCGGTTTATGAGTGAGTTGCAGTACTTTCATTTTTTTTCTTTGCAAATATTTTTTTCAAATTAAACTGTTGTAGTTTTTTAGATATTTCTTCCGAAGATAATAATGCAGAATCAACAGAAGCCTGGTAGGTGAGGAACGCACAAATGGGAATGAGTATAAAAGTAGAGAGCCATACTCCGAACCAAACGGGTACTGCGCCTCCTTTTGCTATTTTTTCTCCGAAGATGGATAGCATAAAATAGGTAGAAAAAAAGGCTACCGTAATAACCAAAGGCACCCCGATACCCCCTTTGCGAATGATAGACCCTAATGGAGCTCCAATAAAAAAGAATAAGATACAAGCTACTGCAAAAACATATTTTTTATACCACTCTACCTTATAGGAAGCTATACTGGAATAGAGGTAGCTTTTATATTCTTTATTCCTATTTAATGCAGATTGAAAATCATTTTTCAACATTGAAGCTCTATCAATTACTTCTGCTTTTTTATGCGGATGCAACTCGTAATGCGTAATATCTGTATTTAATGAGATGGAATCAGAAGAAAGGATATCCCTTTTTAAATAATAGCAAAATGACAGAAAATTCTCCATAAGTTCATCGTTATTTTGTTCCACTGAAATCATCACGGTATCTATCTTTCCTGCAAGTTCAAAATTTGTAAGAGCTTGATTTGCGGTAGCATAGAAATCATCTTGTGATTTTTCAAATTTAAAAGAGGATATATCAAATCTTTTATATTGTTCTGAAAATGTGGCACGAGTCAACGGGTTTTTTCCGGCAGATGCATTGTTGGAACTCTCATCCCAATGAAAGCCGTCATACAAGTAAAAAAGCATGTACATTTTATCATCAGTCATTTCCATTTTGCCTCTTTTGGCATAAGTAAATGTGCTATTTCCCTGATATTGGGTATGATCGAATAATAATACATCATAAATATCCACATTATTACGATCTTTTTGTCCTACACGAATAATGAAATTATCGAAACCGTGATAAAAAACACCTTCCTCAATACTTAATGTAGGTTTTTGATCCATAATGTTTCTAAGTAGTGCCCGCATTTTGAAATATGACTTTGGAGCTACATTATCTGCAAACCAAAAAGATCCGCAAGCAATAAGAAAAGCAAAGAGAGATAGAGAAAAAATAAGTTTTTTTAAGGAAATTCCTGCCGCTTTCATGGCAATAATTTCATATCGTTCGCCCAGCGTTCCAAAGGTCATAAGTGAAGAGAGCAAAACTGCCAAAGGAGCAGCCATAGAAACGAAGGTAGCAGAAGCATAAAAAAGAAGTTCTAAAATTACGACGAGTTCCAACCCTTTTCCTACCAAATCATCTACATATTTCCATAAATATTGCATTAACAGAATGAACAATGCAAAGAAAAAAATGAGGGCGAAAGGTCCTAAAAATTTTTTAAAGAGGTATCTATAAATTATTTTCATGACCTTATAAACGAAATTAATAATCGCCAATTGTTTCGGGGAGCTGATTTAATGCTGTCTGCATTTGTTCATCGTTTGGAGGAGATCCGTGCCATTTGTGAGTTCCCATCATAAAATCCACACCCATACCCATTTCGGTGTGCATAAGCACCACTACCGGTTTTGATTCATGGGTGTGTTTTTTCACTTCATTCATTTGTTTTAGAATTTCTTCCATATTATTTCCTTGCATTTCCATTACCTTCCAGTCAAATGCTTCAAATTTGGCGTGTAAATTTCCTAAGCTGCACACTTCTTCAATAGTGCCGTCAATTTGTTTGTGATTATAATCCACAATAAGAATGAGATTATCCACTCTATTTGCTGCTGCAAAAAGAATGGCTTCCCAGTTTTGTCCTTCTTGCAGTTCACCGTCACCACATAGTACATACACAAGGTTTGGATCATGATTTGCTTTTTTGGCTAACGCTGCGCCTACTGCGACAGAGATTCCTTGCCCCAAAGACCCGGAAGCTACCCTAATACCCGGAAGATGATAATTTGGTGAAGGATGTCCTTGTAAACGTGTTCCCAAAAACCGAAATGTTGCCAATTCTTTTACGGGGAAATAACCACGCCGTGCCATAACACTGTATAAAACCGGCGAAATATGTCCATTAGAAAGGAAGAACATATCTTCGCCTGCTCCATTTTCGGAAATAGTTTCAGGTGTTGTGTTTAAAATATTGAAAAACAAGGCTGTTATAAAATCGGTACAACCAAGCGAACCGCCGGGGTGCCCCGATTTTGCAGCATGCACCATGCGGATAATATCGCGACGCACTTGTGTTGCGATTTGTTCAAGTTCGGAAATGTTTATTTTATTCATAATTCATCATTAATCGTTTCTGCAATCTCTTTAAACTCTTCCTCTGTAAATTTCAGTATCTCTTTTCCGTGGTTCATGTCGCCTTCTACCCGAATGGGAATCAGATGGATATGAGTATGCGGTACTTCCAAGCCAATTACTTTAATTCCTATTCTTTCACACGGAATTGCTTTTTCTAAGGCTTTTGCTATTTTTTTTGAAAACAGTATTAATCCGCAAAGTTGTTCGTCGGATAGGTCAAAAATATAATCATTTTGTATTTTAGGAATTACCAAAGTATGCCCTTTTGAAGAGGGACGAATATCTAAAAATGCAAAATAATCATCGTTTTCTGCAATTTTATAACAAGGAATTTCGCCTTTAATAATTTTTGTGAAAATAGTTTCCATATTATCTTGATATATTAACAATTTCAAACTTCAAAGTTCCCGCCGGCGCCTGAATGATAGCAACCTCGTTTTTCGCTTTCCCAATTAAACCTTTGGCTATAGGCGAAGTAACAGAAATTTTCCCTGCTTTAAAGTCGGCTTCCGATTCTGGAACTATAGTATAAGTCATCTCCGTATTATTGGCTAAATTTTTGATGGTCACAATAGAGTATATCAAAACTTTAGAGGTATCAATTTTTGATTCATCCAAAATACGTGCATTGGCGATTAAGTCTTTTAATTTTCCGATTTTAAGTTCCAACAATCCTTGTGCTTCTTTGGCGGCATCGTATTCTGCATTTTCGGACAAATCGCCTTTATCTCGCGCTTCTGCAATAGCCGCTGAGATTTTCTTACGCTCAACGGTTTCTAAAGTATGAAGCTCTTTTTTCAGAGCTACTAAACTCTCTTCCGAGTAGTATTTAATGTTATTCATGTTTTAATTATTTATATTATACCGATAAAAAAGAAATTAAAGAGGCTTATAACAAGCCTCTTTAATTATGATCATAAAGTAGGAAGGAGTCCTTACAAGGAGAATTTCAATCCAATATAATGATTTCCTTTCCAGAAGTTCGTAAAACGATATGCATAATCAATTAAGAGTTGTTGGTTGTTTCCTTTTCCTTTTTTAGTCAAAGGTATCCCCACAGTAACGCCGGCGCTTGGTCCTAAGTAAAAGCTATCTGCATTGGCAAAGATTCTATCTTTTCCATCAATATTTCTTTTTGTGAAACTTTGGAGCATATAGCCTGCGCGTAGTTGTAAAAATTGCATAAATCCGTATTCAATACCTAAGGCGAAGTTATCGCGCGAATAAGCATTGGCAATGAAAGTACCGGCTAATGTGATACGATGCACTGCGTCGCTACGGTTCAAACCTTCGGCTTTTCTATCTTCTCTGCTCATTCTTTGATATCCTTCAGTGAAGATGAGAAAGTCGTAAGATAAGCCAATAGCAAGCAATGCAGGAAGTTCATATTGTGCTTGACGTTGTTCAACCGTAGCTATATGTCTGGTACCTTCTTGTTGTGCTTTAATTGCAATACCGTCTCCCTTATAGCTCATGGCCAATCCTAAGTTTTGCAATGTTACTCCAATTTTAAAGTTGTCGTAAGCGCCTGCAAGATATTGCACACCTACATCAATAGCAATACCGTTTGCACGAAGGTCTGAAATACTTTCATTCACAATTTTAAATGAAACGCCTCCATGAATAAATCTGTTAAAAGATTTTGCATAATGAACACCGATATAGTTCAATTTAGGAGAGAAGATCGCTGCAGTGCCATCGGGTTGATCTACGGTAGTTACCGGAATATCTCCAAATCCCATAGCAAATACCGAAATAGCTATTGTTCCCAAATCTATTCTGCGTCCGGTTTCTTTATTTTTGGCTGATAATCCTTGTGCAATACCAAAAGCGTTAATATTAATTCCACCGCCGGAACCGGAAAGATATTGCGTATGTGTAAAAGCGACTTCGGTTCTTTTGGTGAATGCAAGACCTGCAATATTGCTGAATACGGATTCTAAACCACGTGTTTCTGCCACACCGCACGAACTCCATCCGGAAGAACGCGCCCATGGGTCAATAAGAAGATGCTGTGCTCCGGACTGACCTGAACGGTCTCTATTTCCTGCCATCGCGGTAAACGCGGCGGCAAAGAACCCGAGCATGATACAAATTAGTAATGTTTTATATATTCTTTTCATATTCTAAAATTTTTAAAGTTACTAATTAATAATGGGTTAGAACGTATTCAAGTCGGTTGGACGCATCGTGCAGAAGAATTTCAACATTCTTTCACCGATACCCGGACAGTTCACATGAATAATATACACACCGCCTGCAATCGGGATATTGGCAAAATTTTTCAAATCCCAATCTACGTAGGAGGTTTCGCTGTCACCTTTGGTCAATGTGCGCACCAAAATTCCACTTACCGTGAAAATATTAATAGTTACAGGAGCGCTATTTTTCAAATCCGTAGGTAAGTTTATAATCTTAACTGTAGTTTCAAGTGCGTTTCTTTCATACAGAGATCCGCCGTAATATGGATTGGGCACAATATTGATATTATCGAGTACAGTTTGATATACACGCGTATCATTGAATGTGGGCGCCAATTCTTTGGTGGACATTTTATAAACCGGGAAGCCTTTGTAGTCAAATTCTTTCTTATCTATATCATACTCTCTATCATCCGGATGCTCGTACCATCTTGAAATGTATCGCATATAGGGACGTGAAACACGTATTTTATAAGTTACATCAGAGGTCATCCATAGTCTTTGGAGTTCAGGGTCCATAGGTTGCATCGGAATATGCGTGTACATTACGTTATTGAATAATTGCATTTTATAATTCAAACGATATGAATGTCTACGCATATCAGGCGATTCGGTTGCAACTAAAACTTGTTTAAATTTTTGAACCAACCATCTACTTTCATCATAAGGACCGCATTCAAATTCGTAATATACTTTACCATTATTTAGCGTATCAATAAAACCTCCATATTCCGGTGGTGGAACAGTTCCGGTTCCGGGAACAGCAAATCTTTCATTGGCGTGGTTATGATTACGTCTTGGAGTTCTCAAGAAGTTATTGAATGCAGGTGGATATGCCGAAGCTGGATTCATATAATAGATTCCGGAAGTATTTCCTGCACTATTACAAACATACACATAATGCATGCCTCCCCAAACTCTTTCAATTCCCAATCCGGCTAAACGACCTCTGTCACGATCACTGTCGCGAAGCTCATAGTTGACAAAAAGAAAATCATAAAGCGATTTTGGAATTACCTGTCCGACGGTAAACCAATAGAGTAGGTTGCCAAATTCTGTCGTTATTTCAACCATAGTATCTTTTGTAGCGATAGCATATGTAGCAGTAGGATTAAAAATCATGTCGCGCCCGTTTATAAGGCTACCAAATTTATCGTTTAAAGTATAATCAGAATTTTCCGAGAACATGATATTCAAACGTTCACCTGTTTCAATATTGATGGCATATCCGGGGAACCAGCTCATACCTTCATTACCCAATTCTCCGAATCCATCTGTAGCATTGGGTTCGGGATTACCATTTTTGTCTCTGGATATAGCTTTTCTTGGCTCATTCCTCAATGCTTTTCCTTCAGATTTTGCTGAATCCGGACATGATTCTAATACTATAGCTCTTGTCCATAAACTTTTATCCGGAGTAATGACAATGTCAACCGAATAGAGATTGGTCATGGTTTGGTTATATCCGGGTTGCCTCATGGGTACTTGCAAGAAATTATTTCTGTTAAAATTAAAATTCCAATACCATATAGCAGGCTCAGTAACGTCTATTTCTCCATTGTTATTCTCTTTCCATACCGGTTCAGGAGCAATGTATTTTGCTTGTGGACCATTATCAAAAGGAGAAGTTAGTACATAAGGCGCCCACGTTCCTCCACAAAGAGTTCCAAATTTACCTGAATAATCTTTGAAAGCGCGGTCGGTTCCTCTTCGTTGCATTTGTCCGGTACTGGGGTTTTGTGTCCAATCAACAACTTCCACGGTATTATGGAATGCATCTTCCAATCTCCACTTGCCATAATCCGCACTTACATCGGTTGTCTCTCCGGAATTCCATCTCCCCAAATTATTAGATCCGGCACGAATCCAGTTTGAGGGAAGAGTTGTATTATCATCTACCAAACCGGTAATCCATGGTCTGCTATTATTTGAAAAGACAATGTCGTTTTCTATATCAATTTTTTCAGATTGACAATATAAAAGTTTCGCCCTGTAAATAGCATTAGATAGAGGCATTTGGAAAACATTGTTGGGGTTACTGTAACTTCCCACGATATCTGCATCCCAATGTTTAAGAACCTCCGGTTGTATATTGATAAAATCCGTATTTTTAATGCTTATTGAAATACCTAAAGGGAGAATAAGATGTTCATTATATTGCACAATTTTTGTTGTTGAATCACTACCAAAATGGCGAATCACAACCTGCTGTTCTAATGGAACATTCGGATTTACTACTAAACCGGCTTCTTTTAATTCCGCATCGGATACGGTTTCGTCAATCATAAGTACCCAGTAAGCATTATTAGATATATCAGCTTTGCTATTATGCATCTCAGAATCCGGCTCTTTAATAATGATAGTATAATCGAATGGTTTTACGCGGAGTGGGTCAATCACTTTTACACCAAGCGGGCCAGCATCCTTTTCATATTCAAGTTCTGCTACTCTATAGTCGCCCTTATCTCCACCACGTACAATTTTATCAATGGTTTTTTGTGTAAGTTCTAATGCAATACCGCCATTCCCTTGTCCGTCAATACGTGTAATATTCGGAATTGAACCATAGTCGCTGTGGAGCGTAAGCCCTCCACCATGCACGTATGGTGGGTGTGGTACAGCTGCAATAGGAGTAACGGATTTTCCTTCTGCCGTTTTTCTACCTCTTAAATAAGGAAGTTTTTGTCCCAGCAATCCTTTGTCTGCACCAATAGGATCAATACTAAAGGGCCAGAATTCATTATAGGCGTACGCAACTGCAATAAAATAATAGGTTCTATAGTTCACTAATCGACTATTTCCTATAGCAAAAGCATCTTGAGTAATTTCAAAAGAGTGTTGGATACCTGAGTTAGCGCCGCTTACTTTTTCTCTTGGAACAGAAACTTGCATATCTTCATCAAATTCCCAATTAATAAGTCTTCCTATAGGTTCTCCATAATTAGGTTTCTCGGGATCGCTAACAAAGTTTACAATATCGAACTGGCGTACCAATCGAGCCAAACTTGGATTATCCAAATCATTAGCTCCTATTTCAGGTCCAATAACCTGATATATTTGGTATCCTTCAAAACGATATTTGTTATCTACTTCCTTCAACCATGGCAATGCCAATGTATCCGGAATAGTTGGATCCAATTCTTGATAACTCTCATTTACGTTATTACTTAACTCACTGTTCGTTAACAATAGAATAAGTTTTTGGTCATATTCTCTAATTGTTAGAGTAGGCGCATCGGGTCCGTCAAGTATTTTAAAACAATTTTCAAAAAGCGCTTGACATTTATCGTCGGCTACCATAAGTAAAGCAACTGAAGCCGCTACACCGCCTGATGAGGCGCGTGCCCATGGAATACCCACTGTAATGTAGTTACAAGC
>Ga0209737_10000161_pt1 | contig 59800 bp, 84 predicted proteins | sample TergutCu122P3_FD_187284 | JGI IMG/M metagenome (GOLD analysis project Ga0209737, IMG submission 187284) | Cubitermes ugandensis P3 segment gut microbial communities from Kakamega Forest, Kenya - Cu122 P3 (SPAdes) (version 2) | ecosystem: Host-associated > Arthropoda: Insects > Digestive system... | reverse complement strand
TATATAATTATAGTAGTTTTTGAGTTGTGTACAGGGACTCGTAACATGTTATATACGAGCCCGTAGGTATAGCCCCTAATAATTTATACACCTAATAACACGGACGTGTATCGAGTGTTAAAAGGTTCCTACCTTATAAATGAACAAAGCCCACCAGTAGTGGTGAGCAATGTTCATATTTATAAGGAGATGACTACACCCGCGTGAGGTTGTTAGCATGTGTTGGAAACATTATCGCATACTGACCGGTGGTGTCATGATTAACTACAATTCTATTATCTCTGATGGCGTGGATTATCCACGTCATACCTAGTATCCAGTTCGGAGCGACTGCCCCACTGTCAAAGTTAGTAGCTCCTGCACGTATCCGCACTGTGTCGCCAATCTTCAATGGAGTGCTGGGAGGAGGTGGCGATGTCACGAGAGCTACAATACTTGATGCCGGCACCCATCCATGTACGTCAGACCCGCCGCCATGTACACGCACTACATGATAGGGATTAGGTCTTGAGAGGTCAACCATATCTGTTATCTTTGCGGTACCAGGACGAGCAGGCGCGCCTTGAGTTGCACCAGCGCTGCTGAAGTGTTGTGTACCTACAAACCGGACTTCATCGCCTATGCGGAACAGTGGTGGGGCGGGCGAAGGTCCTGGAGGTGTACTACCTCCCGGCGTTATTGTGGCGAGGAATTCCAGGAATAATGCTGTGTTACCTGATATAAAAGCTTGCTCAGCTGCAGCCCTTGCTTGACCACCATCTTCTCCGTTACGCAGCAAACGGGCAAGCCTGTTTGCCTCGGCACCTACACTATTGTTTGGAGCTCTACCGGCACCACCTACACCTGAGACCGGATAATTACAACGATGGCCTCCGTCTTTCCACGTGCCATCAGGATTTCTTGCAACCGCATCGTTGAGGCTTGGATACTTCGCCCCAGGGTTGCCGCCGCCTATTCGAATATGATGCATCCTGTAACACAACCCAAAAGCGACCCAGCGGTCAACTAACCAGAATACTGTTGGCCTTGCTAGCCATTGTCTTAGAAAATCACTTCGGATAATCGCTTCTGCGATTGCGGCATCTGTAGGCGTGGCAGGGGTTGTGTCAAAGTGGTCAGTTCGGTGTCCGCCGAACATTTCTCTGAATGTACGCCGAGAGGCAACGTCGACGCCTAAATAGGAAGCGGCTCTATTCGGTATGAGCCGATTGATTTCCGTTGGGGTCATTCGGTGTACTTGCAGCATAGCGTTCCGTCGCCTCCATTTCTTCTTCAAAAGTCATTGCGGATTCATTTGTGAATTCGCTACCAGCTTCGCCTTCATTCATTTTCATCAGTTCCTTTCGTATGAGGTCGATATGTTCCGGCTGTGAACTTACTATCATGTGGAATAGAATCTACAATTAGTAGTATATTACCAGTCACGTCTTTGAGAATTTGTTGATTCATAAGAGACTTTTCAGTGTGCGCTGAAAGAAGCTCAAGTTGCGAACGATTTGCTAAAGCTTGCTGGATTATTTCATCCATCCTTGTATGAATTCTATCAAGACTCTTATCTACTAATCTGTTAGAAGTATCGAGCGCTTGCTTAATATTCAATAAGGCAATATCTTGAGTTGTCCGGAGTGCAACTAAAGCTTCAGTATTTGTAGAGACAACTTGCATTAACTGTTGTTCTCTCTTCAAATAAAGCTCAAGCTTCTTTTCATCCTCTTTAGCCTTAGCCTTACGACCCTTTAACATTACCACATATAGAGGTATAGTGAAAAGAGCTAAGACTATAACGAAGTAAATGACGTCATTATTCGTCTGTCGGACTATCTGCTCCAATAGATGAATCGTCTCTTGGTCCATTAAAAGTAACCTCCGGAATATTTATTTGAGGTCTCCAAGGCGGTGAATCTACTCTAGCAGACCAGATATAAAGAGCTTTAATATATTCATGTTTATTAGGCATCTCTGTCTGTAACACTTCTAAAGCATGTTGGTCTATGAGTGGCTGTAATTCCCTAAGTTTATCTTCTATTTGGTCTTGCATAATAGTATCTCCTCAATAATGTATTTCTAAACGATATGTAATTCTGATACCTGTATTAGGTGGTCGAATCATATCTTCGTTAGACAGTGTAAAACAACATAAAGCTTGGTGTGTAACTAAATCCATATTTGTTACTGTATGTTGCGCAGGTGCCCAAAACATAAAACCTCTGTTTGTCTCTGGCTCTTCATATGGTCCAAGTGGATTAGACGTTTGTGAATTAAATAAAGAACCTGTCTCTGCAATCATTTGCATAGTACTTATATCATAGATTGGACAACGACGCCCTTCTGCTCCTTCTGTACTAAAGTAAAAGTACAAATTATCCTTCATTGTTATCATCCCTTGAGACGTCGCCATTGTACCATTGAAATGTGCCGGAGTATTAGGAACTGTTTGCCAATCTTGATGCACACCAATATCTATAAAACGAAGGTTAGCACTATTAAATAAAGCTAGTATTCTATTATTCTTAACTGCAAAAACCCTTCCATGAAAGTTTGTCGCAAGATTTGGCATCAAATAAGTATTAGTGACTTGTGTAAAAGTATCGTCAGCAAATTCAATAATTCGACGATTAGCTGCTGTGGGATTATGAAGAGCTAAAAAGACTCTATTTGTATCAAAACATACACCTACAGCTCTTTCTTGTGTTGCTCCAAAAGTATTAAAATGACCTGTAACATTTACTGTTCTAAGCTGTCTAGTATTTAGGTTATATATATGTACATTAACATTTGAAGCAGCTGTTTGTCCTGCTTGGTGAAGCGTATACATAATATTATTCTTAACAACTTTTGCATTAGTTGTATTTATCTCTCCACCCCAAGCATCACTGCGAATAGGACGCTCTCTTACTGGTTTAAGATACATACTTTCAGGAGCCGTTGTACCAGATACTCTTATTCTTGGGCGATATTGAGTAGTTAAACCTACACAACCAATATTTTCAGGAAATGGATTCATTCCCCATTCATAGCCATATTCGAAACGCATTGACATCCCATCATTAAACAATTGATTTAATATAAGATGATGGTTTCTACCTCGTCTTCCAGATAAAGCTTGCCATATATGTCCCCATGCAATTGGATTACCACGTAAAAATGGAAAATCATTTGTTGGAGGCGTATTATCATCTGTACAGAAGAAAAATATACGGTCTACATCATTTAATATATGTCCCCAACCAGTACATAAAAATGAATCCATAAAGACATGATTAGTGTCTTCTATTTTGTGTTTAATTTTATCAGTTAAAGGGTCAAAGTATTCAATACATACTTTACCAATTACTTCTGGGTCTTTTTTAGAAAGCTTAATTTTATCATACATAATAGTTTACCGTTACCTCTTGATTGAAAGTTAGTCTATTGTTGAATGTATCTACTGTATCAGTGTGATTTGGTAAATGATAACCAAAGTAATTCAAGTCTTCTAAGATATCTGAAGCTGTTATAACTGAGGCACCACCGCCGCCTTGAATCAAATCAATTCTCTCAGGATATCGTTGCCACGGTAGGTTACCAGCAACATTAACATCTTTACGAAGGATTGCCTCTCGTGTCTCTGTTCGTATATCAACAAGACTTTGGAGTCTTCTTACTAATTCTGTTATATCAATCATATTACTGTACCTGGTACTTCAAAGATAATTTCAAAATGCGATATACCAACATGGGTTGCTCCAAAAGTATTAGTTATATTCAATTCATAACTACTAAACATTTGGTGTGTTGGATTGTTTTGAATAGTAAACTCTCTTAACTGGTTACCAGCAAAAACTTCTGCATTCCTTGTATCTATTATAATACGCTCATCATCTTTAATACCTATTAAAGTCCATACACTTGGTCCAGTTGGTATATTAGCAGTATTCTGATCGTGTCTTGTTCGTATTAAGTAACGTATTGCTAAACTATCCCACGAATAATTAAATCTTAGCCAAGCTGTTTGAACTCCAGAGCTTGAAAACCAAGTACCTGTTCCTAATAGATTAGCTAAACCCCACCCAGTCCCAAATTCTGAACTAACTGATGCATTAAGAAAAACAGGTGTTGCTGGTACAACTATAGTTGGAGGTATGTAAAAGTCAGGTAAGTCTCCAATCGGCGCTTCCATGATGCGACGCAGTGTTTCAGTAACTTCATCAATGAATATACGCTGTATGTATTCATGCGCTTCTTTACTTAAGTCATGTTTATTGATTGCGTTTTCCATATCTGGGAAGCGGACAAATTTACCGCCACCAGGCGCATCTGTGCGTTTTATAATATCAATAATTCCCATAGACATTGGTTGACTGAAAACTTGAACTTCTCTCATATAACCAATACAAGTTACGAAATGCTCACCTTCCATTTCAAAAGGTTTTTCTAATTCACCTTTGAAATCATATGTAATAAATTCATATGCAAAAAGTCCTTGACGAAATGTAAGTCTAAAACATTCATACTCTATTGTCTCTGGATTAGTTATATCAAATAAGATTTTTGTTTCAGTTTGCCACACTGTAAAATGTGGAGGTTCATAACCGTGTACATAGTTAATTGGTACTTTTACATAACCAAATTCATCTTGTACATCTTGATAGAAACCATACGCCCCGATTCCAACAGCTGATTTAATTCCGAAACGACTAATACGTCTACGAGTGAACCGCGGTGCTTCATCATTAAGTATAAGTTCTGAATAATTATTTCTAACTATTCTATCAGAACGATTACGAAGAAAATCACCATCTTTGAAATATTGTACTAAGTCATTATTCGGTTCATTACCAATATGAATTATAGATTGTTTCTCTGGTAATAAATCAATAATATCAACAATATTAAAAAACATAATCAAGTAGTAGGTTGATTACGAAACCAAACCTCTCCTCCGTTCATATCTATAAGATAGTTTTCGTCTTTCCAGGGACGGTCAACCATAGCATTAAAAACAATAGAAGCATTTTCAGCAGGTGGATTAGTAAAAATAATACCCTGACCATAGTAACCGAAGTGTATACCGTTATGAGCAGCTATACCTCTTACAAATTGTGTTGAACCATTTGTTTTTGAAAAACGCCATAAACGAGCTATAGTACTTTCAAAACTAAACAAAGGACCACCAGGTACTTCAAAACCAGCGGCTGCGGTACCAAAGGTTAACGGAGTTGGAAACCGTACAGCAACTTCCCAAGTTTTTCCCTCATCTTGAGAATATTCAAGACATAAGTTAGTTAAAGTAATATTTCCACTACTACTTAACAATCTTGGCATCCAACAACCATTACACTCTACGGGTTCATCAAATTCAAAAACAAGCGGTTCAGAACCTGTAGCACTGTAAGTATCACCAGCCTCAAAATCTTGTAAAAATAAAGCTGAGTTAGGTCCATCACTTTGAGCACCTGTAGAAACTACAGGTCCTGTTGTAAATGTTCTAAAACCTAATCCGAAAACATTAGAAGGCATTAAAGGACCATTACCACGTATATTTGCAACCGCATAATTAGAAACAGCATAGGTTATATCACGTTTTGAATTACCTTTATGGTCTATTGTATAATCTATTCCACGTGTTAATAACTGACTATCTACTCTAATTTGTTCTGTATCCTTCATAAAGAAAGGTAAAGGACAATCATAAGAAACAGTAACACCGTCTCCAAAACCCACTTGCATATTTTTTAATCTATAAGCTGGAAAAATATCAAAATTAGGTAAAGGTATTATAGCTCCAACACAACCTAGTGCCCATGACCCATAACCACCTGATGTACCAATAAAAAGACCTATGGCTATATAATTAGCATAACCAAAGTTTCTTTGGTCTGGTTGTGTTCTTACAATCGCAGTAGTATGCGCAAAACGTTGATTATTCAAATCGTTTAATCTTATTATATTATGTATATTAGTTGGATGGTCTCTATGACCATAGCCCCGTACCATTCTTCTTCTAACACCATTAAAATTCAAAAATAGACCACCAGGATAACCCCCTGCAGCCATACCAAGAGACCTTAAAGCATTAGTTAACAATGGATTTTGACCAGAAGGAAATGTTATTAAATTTTCTGAGGGAGTAAAAGATAAATAAAACGTAGCATTAACAATTAAAATTTCAGTATTAGTTTTTTGTATACTTATGGGATTACCCTCAGCATCTTCTAAAAAAGCATGTGTCACCAAATTCGACATGTTTATACCAATCTCAGTAAAAGTAGCCACTACTAATGTACCAACTGTGGCTGTTAAGTCAACTTTTATCATGTTTTCTAAGTAAGTAATATTAGAACGAGTAAAAGAAACAGTTATAGTAGTATGTTGGTTAAATAAAGATGTTCTTGTTGGACTTAGCGTACCTGTACCTGTACCTAAACTTATTCCCGATATTGATGCTCTATAAACAGCATTCCAAAAACTGTCTAAAACTATATTATAAGCAAAAACAGTATTTTTTAAACACATAGATTCAGCATCTATTAAATCAAGCTTAAAAGTATTACGTACAGATAATTCATAAGGTTTTAATTTCATAATAACTTCCTTTTTCTATATTGGTTCTACTTTTGTAAAGTGTATAGACATATTAAAACGATTAGTTCCATCTGTCACAAGTGTAAAAGGTCCTATAGCTGTGTTTTCTGATGGTTGAAAGTGTGGTTTTTCAAAAACTGGTTGTATAGACATATTAAAACGATTAGTTCCATCTGTCACAAGTGTAAAAGGTCCTATAGCTGTGTTTTCTGATGGTTGAAAGTGTGGTTTTGTAAATAACCATATCTGCGGAGGCACTGGTATTATACTTCCATTTGGATGTATACAAACAAAATAACGAGGATGAGTATGTAATTCTAAAACACTGTTTGTAGAAACAGGTCTATCTAATTTTATATGTAATGGATTAGTTTTATTTGAAATACTAACTATTTCAAAGTTTGCATATTTTATAATACGATTAAAATTAGATTCTAATAAATTTTTTCTTAACCAAAATAAATAACCATCAGTAGCAAACACATATAAATTTGTTAAATCTTCAGAAATATATAGTCTAAATGTGATAGGATAACTTTCTTCTTCTATATCGTTTATATGTATCATACCACACGCAACATAAGTAGGTAAAAAATTATTAAGAGTAGTTCTTTCAACAGGTACAGCATCTTGTACCCAATAACGATTTGTTATAAATAAACGATGTTTTTCTTCCGTATGTGTAACAGTAAAACCAATTCGATAATCATTAAGTCTATGTACATGTACATAATTGTTTTTATCTCCAGCTTCTAATAGTATTTGTTCAACTTCCCATCTTTTTTGCAGCTGTACAGTTCCTAATAAGTAACGATAAGCTATCCGTCCATTCATCTTAACGTATGCAATAATCAATCCTGCATCTTGTTCTGGATATTCTATAGAATTCCAGCCACGACAAGTTGTTACACTAAGAACCTGTGAAGCTAAATGAATTCGTGTACCCTCTTCTTCACCCCATTGTCCCCAAAGATTATAATCCCAATCAACCCAAAATATCCAAGGACGAACTTCAGTTACTAAAGTCAACTTATCTTCTAAACTAAGTCGTTGAAACACCCCATCGAATTCAATTGCTAAATCTCTTGTACGTATTGTTGGAAGACCAAACAATACTGTAAACATATAACCACGAATGACGAGACCTTTCTTGTATGTTGCGTATGCTATAATAGGCCATCCACGTCCGTCCATTGCAATTATAAAGACAAAATCAATATCTTTAGCGCCCTCAGGTTGTCGCACTGATACATCATAAATACTGAAAGGTACATCAACTAATTCTATAGCAACTAAATCAATAGCATACATAAAAGCTCTAGTCGGAATAGTTATCTGACCTTCACGTGTTTGCATTGTTATATTCAGCTCTTGTAAACCAACAGCAAGATGTAAATAGATATGAGAATATTCTATCTCGTTATAGCCTACAGTTGCTTGGTATATAATCGGTGAATATAGTTGCTGAGTATTTTCATTATAGATACGAAGCGTAACTTCTGAATCTATATTCGACATAAAGTTTATATGTAACGTACCGCGAGCTTTATCATGTGAAGTGGTTTCAACTTCTATACGACCAATCTCGACTTCCGCTTGTCTAACTACAATTGGTTCTGTATTATAGTTCCAGACCAATTGCGGTATCTGTGCAACAACTTTCCTATACAACTCTTCAAGGTCCACATCTACATCAACCAGTATTGCATGAAGTTCCCAGCGATAAACTATCAAAGGTTCTTCAGTTATAATCGCAAATTCAAAGCTTCTATATAGACCAGGATTAAACGGCACAGTCGCATAAAGAACATTTCCATGAGTCGCAATTATTGGTGTAGTAGTTTTGTATATCGTACGGTCTTCTTGTTCGACCGAAATTTCAACGTAAGCTTTTGGATTATAGCTATCCCAATATCTGTCGCATATTAAGAATATACGAAGCATTTCCGGAAGCATTGATAATTCAGACTCTAGGACATTAGTTTTCGCAATTCCATTAGCTTCAAGAGATATTCTCTCTGTTGTCATAGAGGCTCTTGTAGTTGTCCATCTTGTAGGATTGTTATTCAGAAAATTAGAACCAAAACTCATTCTTAAAACTCTCCTATTACTTCAGCATTCAGAAGTGTCATTACACAAGACAGACCTCCTCTATATCTATATGCCATTCGTTGTATTAAACCTGTATATAACAAATTATACTTGTCACTTTGTACAACCACTTTATCACCGACATTAAGCAGTGGATTGCCGCGTATACCTAATTCAAGATTTGGTACATCAGAGCTTACAAAAGTGTTTAACATTTTCTTATACTGAACTGCGTAAGCATCATCTTGAATATATTTGTTTTCAACCTTCAAAAGCTTTGCACCAGAGTCAGTTAAAAAGGCTTGCACTAAATCTACAATGGTTCCATTTACGACGAGAGCAATTTCTGAATCAAATTCAGCATCGAACGTCATCACAATAAACCAAGGTGTCGCATGGTACTTCGTCAAAGAGACAGTTGCATTCTCTGGTGTCATTGCTAAGTAATGTATGTGAAGCATCGGTCCATTACTGAATAATAACGGTCTAGTAACTGTACGCCCGCTCTTTACATCATAAGAACTCAAATTCAGTAACGTAGTATCTGCCTTAAGCTGAGGTAGTGTGTAAGTAAGCTCAACACCAGAGTAAGACTTGATTATCGATTGCAGCGCCTTAGCATCCTTAATCTGGTTACCATCAGTTAACGTGGCGCGGATTGGCTGATTATTCGTGAGCCGCTTAATTACTATGTCACCGTTTTTATCAGCTGTACAAAAAGCTATAGCTCCTTGTAGCATTTCATGTAACCATCTTGAACCATCAACAAAAGAATATTGAAGTACACGGTCAAGTCCATCACCTATTTTAACTTCGTATCCCATCATCTTAAAAAGATTTGTAAAAGCTTGTTTGAAGGATACATCTAATTCAACTAGATAATCAGGTTCTTCCTCATTAAGTACATCCAGCATTTTATCTGTTGCGGTAACTGAAGCATTTGTACCAGCTATTGCGGAAGACCAATCAGTCACAAAGTACTCGCCAACTTGAATCCATTCATATTCAATCTCTTCTTCTATATCAAGCGGTCTGATATAAGGTACTACCTTAACGCCGAGCTTCATTCTACCGAAATATGGGCTTTCTTTATTAGTCGGGGTAAATAACCCATGTTCATTAAACAATGTAAAAGACATATCATTTGCTGAAGCAGTGCCAAGTGGGTTTTTTGTTTCTGACGCAACTTCCTCTAACCAATTGCAGTCTATTAAATAGTTGTCAGGAGTAACTGTAAGAACGGAGGGATTGAAGTATATATCAAGCTTCATTGTTATCATACGTTCTTCTGAGTTAAACTCAGCATCGGTTGCTTGTTTCACCTAATCGCTCCTTTCAAATATATTATACGCACTTTAGTTGTAATATATAACTACTTCTCAATGAGATTGAATTGGACGTTTTTCCATACCCAATTACTACCACGACCTGCTCTATGTAACTCAGTTGGAATTGAGCCAACGTACACTATAGCACTACCTGCTCTTCCATTAAACCGAAAATTAAGCCTATAAAAAATACTGTTTGTTTCCCAAATAGCATCAAGAATATTATCAAGCTCTTGTGCTGAAATAGAATTATATGTAAAATAGAACTTACGCTTTTTAGCAATTAAATCACCAACCATTTCAGCGTTAGCAAGACGTTCCATATCAGTTACGTTATAACGCTCTATCTTAAAAGTTGATGGATTCTTAATAGCAATACCACGCACCGCAAAGCCACCAGCTCTACTCATCAGTGTCTATCCCCTTTCTCATATTCTCTTGAATTTGAATAACGTCCATACGTCTCTGTAGTTCTTTAAGTGACCGGTCATCGGCAATCAAGTTACCTACATATAGTGGTTGTAGATTGTTACCGCCACCACCTTGCATGTTTGCAAACAGTGGAGCAAGAGCAGCATAAAGACCATCACCGACGGCATCTACAAAAGGTTGCATAGCAGAGCGATTTTCTAACGGTATAATAGCTTCTGCTTTATTTCCTTCTGCAAATCTTGCAACGTGCTCACGATTGAACACACCACCCTTAGCATGACCGCCCATACCACTAGCTGATACACTTACATTTGCTGATTTACCGCTCCATAAACTAGACCACCAATTACTTACCCTACTTCCTATATCTGAAAGCCAACCAGAAATAGTTCCCCACAAATTACTAAAGAAACTTCCGACACGACCGATTAAATCTTTTCCCCAGTTACCAATATTAGACGCAAGATTTGATAACCAGGATGTGAAGCCATTCCATATGTTTGCTAAACCTTGTGTTACAGTGTTGAATATATTTGAAAAGAATTGAACAACTGCATTCCATATATTTGAAAGCCATGTAGTAAAGCTTGTCCAAAGATTAGACATCCATGTAGTGAAACTTGTCCAAAGATTAGACATCCATGTAGTGAATGCTGTCCATGTATCAGCAATCCAAGCAGTGATAGATTCCCACAAATCTGAAAGCCATGTAGTAAATGCTTCCCAAGTATCTGCAATAAATTCAGTAAAGTTTGTCCACAAATCAGATGTCCACGTAGTAAAAGCTTCCCATGTATCAGCAATCCATGTAGTGATAGATTCCCACAAATCTGAAAGCCATGTAGTAAATGCTTCCCAAGTATCTGCAATAAATTCAGTAAAGTTTGTCCACAAATCAGATGTCCACGTAGTAAAAGCTTCCCATGTATCAGCAATCCATGTAGTGATAGATTCCCACAAATCTGAAAGCCATGTAGTAAATCCTTCCCATACATCACTCCAGAAAGTAGTTATGTCTTCCCATAGTTGACTAAAGAAATCTGCTATTGCTGTACCTAAATCAGAGAAGAAAGTAGTGACACCTGTTTTAATCACTTCCCAGCCCTCTAGCCAAAGTTCACCAAACCAAGAAAAGAAATCTATAACAGCTTCAATGATAGTAGTAAAGAACCAACCAATACCTAATATAATTGTATTGAATGTCTCAGAAAACCAGTCACCGATAACTGACATACCAAGTTTCCAATCTTCCCACCAGTCACTAACTGATTCCCAACCTGCAGCAGCGGCAATTGAAGCTACTAAAGTAATTACAAGACCTATAGCAAGTCCAATCAAAGCGCCTTTTGGTCCGCCAAACTTAAAACCAATACCAGCACCCATCAAAGCAGTACCTAAACCAGATACAATAGCATTCTTTACTGTTAAACCATCCTCAAAAATCATATCAGCAACACCCATACATATCAAGCTTATACCCATACCGATAACAGCCCCGATTAAAGCACCTTTAGGACCGCCAATTTTCCACCCAATTCCTGCGCCAGCTAAAGCTCCACCAAGCAAACCTATTAAACCGTTTTTAAGATTGAGTCCTTCTTCTAATATATTAGTGATTGACCAAACAAGTGACAAAGCACCAGCAATTATTCCTAACGTTGCTAAAGCACTTGCTATGGCACCAGCAATAGCTTTTTTGAATAAGTAAGCCAATGCTGCCGCTATCAAAGCACATAAACCTATCTTCTTCCAATCAAATTTGCCAAACATTTCTTTAATAGCATCCCAGAACTCTTGCACAAAATCAAAAGCATAACCACCAAAGTCCGGAATCTCAGGTAAACCCATATCAGGCCAATCTAAGTCTGGAAAATCTAAATCCCAACCGTCAAGACCCATACCACCTTTATCTTCATTAAGCTTAAAGACCTCATCAAACGACAATAAACCTCGACCTGCCTTATTAGCAGCATCTTCGAGGTCCTTCATATTCTCAGCAGACTCTTTAAGTCGTTCATTAAATTTTTCTAAATCAGCTGCTCTGTCTTCTTGTGACGGTAATAGAAGCTTATCAGGGTCCATGCGACCAATTTGACCGATACGTTTAAAGAAGTCACCAATCTTACCTGTAATACTTCCAATTAAATTTCCGACACCTTTGAACATTCCAAATACTGCACCAATTAACGCAAGCAAGATTAAAAGCATAGCTATCGGATAAGCCTTAATTAACAGACCTAAGGCTTTCATAGCACCACCAAAAACTGCACCAGCTTTAGCAGACATCATAAACACTTGACCTACAAACTTTAACATAAGACCAAGCTTCATAAGCTTTTGCATCAAAATACTTATTAGCACCATAAACTTTTTTGCAATCATTGCAGCAATCAAGGCACCTCTATAAATGAGCCAAGCCGCTGCCGCAACCATTAAAACACCTGTTAAACGATGTATAGCACTTGCAGTATCATTAGCGTATACTGAGTATATACCAAGAGCTGAAGCTATCATAGTTATTATTGTCAGTATTGGATGTTTAGTAATTGCCATTGATAAGAAAGCAAACGCTTTAGCAAGCATAGTAATTAGTGTAGTTAACTTTGCAACTACAAAAGCAGCTACAACTCTTACTTTGAATAAAGCAAATGCTGTACACACTCCAACCAAAACACCTTGCAATATTGCCATAGCTTTTTTATTCTGTGTTAACATACGGAAAAGCTGTGAAAAAACAGCTAGCACCCTATTGATAGCAGGAGCAAGTAAATTAAACGTTCGTAGTATAGCTAAAAGTACTTGAACAAATAAACGACCAATTGAACCAGCATTAACCTTGATAATGCTCCAAAGCTCTTTTAAGTTTAATATAAATCTTCGTACTTCTGCATGAAGCTCAGGAGGTATAAGTCGTTCAAATAAACCACCCACCCCAAAGTTTTGAAAAGCTTCTCTTAGTTCTTGTAAGAAATTAGCTGTGTTTCTTAAAAAGTTTTTATAACGTTGGACCACTGGTTCAAACAAACCAGAAAATATCATGATTGCATTATCTTTAACACGTTCTGTGAGACCATCGATTGTATTTTCCATTTCCCATAACAAATCACCATAGCGTTCATTGATACCATCAATCAATGCATTGATAACAAGATGAGCTGGAATAAATTCATTTGCGATATTTTGAAACTGTTCTTGTGTAACGCCGAGTTTCTCATTGAGAATATCAAACACAGGTATATTTGCTTCAGCCAATCTACGAAGCTCTCTACCTGTAATACGACCTTTATTCTGAATCTGACCTAAAGCAGAGACTATAGTCCCAATCTTAGAAGTATCACCCATTGCGACAGCGGCATTCATAACACCTGTCATGAGGAACATCAGATTCTTATATTCAAAACCGTAAGCTAACAATTGCCTAGCGGCTTTATCTGCTTCTTGAAAGGAGAATGGTGTTACAGCCGTAAAATCCTTTAACACATTTATGAACTCTTTAACAAGTCCAGTATCTCCAAAAAACTGCTTGTAGATTAAATGAGATTTTTCAAGTTCTCTTGAAAATTCAAAAACTGCGGATGTTGCATTTCTAATATTTTGATAAGCCCCATAAAATATTTTTGAAACAATAATACCTTGTACGATTCGACGTGGGTCTTTGAAAGCACCTTTCTTCGAACCAGGTACGTCACCAACGAGAGCACCGTTGTAAGTAGCAGCAAATGTATTCAGCATACCAGACGCTTTATTCAAATTACTAGCAAAGTTGTTAATATTCAAATTAAGCGATGCTGTCATATTTGCAAATACACCCACAACGGTACCTCCTTAATTCCAACCAGGAACTTGGTCTATAGGAACAGTTCCAACTGGTCTTTGTTTTTTTCCACCTTTATTACTATACATAGCTCTTTGTACTTCTTCATGTACATCAAGTTGTGATTTGAATTTACGTGGTGTCATATGCCATAGTTCATTTTCCGTGTACTTTAGCCATACACGCCCAGCATATAAGATGTAAGGCCAATCCCAGTTATCAGATGCAAATGGGTTTGGCTTTACTTTGCTGGGTTTTACCAGTTTGGGTCCTGGTTTTCTCCTTCACCAGTTGGTTGATTTTCTTCAACTAATACAGGTTGTGTAGGAGCATCAGGCATATCTCGTTCAAAAGCTTGCCCAAGAGTTTGCATCAACTCATCCATATAAGCTAAGTCTATAAGACTACCGACTTGCCGTTCTGTGATTTCAGGTTCATCTTCAAGAAATCCAGCCCAGAGAACACAACGAAGTGCTTTAACGCTGTTTTCTTCTTCCAGCTTACGAAAAGCTTCATTAACTGAACCATATCTGTCTTCCAGTTCGGCCATAGCATTGAGAGTAAACTTTACGCTTCTCTCAACGCCGTCTAACAAGGTAATCTTAACAGCTTTAGACTTTACGTCTTTTAAGTTAGCCATTAAGTTAATCCCCTTTCTTACGGTCTAATTTCGGCTATTGTTAAAGTATGTTGCGAGAATTTGACAATGAGACCTTTCGCATCAAGGACACACATGCAAACAACCATTCCAGGGTCTGCAGGTATCTCTGCGCCACCCTCAACAGCTACGAGCTTATCAAGGATTTTCTCAGCTTTTGCACCGAGACGTGGTCTATCTACAAATTCGTTTTTGAGAGCGTAAGCTATTTTTCCGCCATCCGGAACACCTTCGCCAAGTTGGACACGGCAGGTACCTGATGCTTCGCCGGCTAAATAGTATACGCTCATATCAGGAGCTACGTCAGGTTCGAATTCACCATCTACGACATCGATTGCACCGAAGTCTGCTGTTAAAGTAGCAGACAAACAACCTTGTTCGAGATGTTGACTCATACCTCTGAAACCCTCGAGTGCCACACCGTCGATAGCAGCTCCGACTACCTTACCAGTTTTTGGGTTTCTGGTCAAAGTTAATTTTTGCATTACTATCCTCCTATGTTGCATTCGGGAATTTAACCGCGGCAAACCATGATGCAATCAGAGTTTCTGATGCGTTAGGATTGTCTTGGTCAAGTTCATATTTCCAAGGCTCAACTTTTTTACCGTTGACTGTGTATTGGTAAACAAGCTTAACGAACTGGCCGGAGATGGTATCCGTTTGGAAGTTGATGGAATCACCCTTAGTTTCGTTGTTATCTTCAGGTGCAATAAAGCGACCTTTGTACAACCAAACATAACGATAATTACCATTAGACTTAAGCGACCTGAACCCAATTGCGACGAACGGAGCAATATCGTTTCCTGAGAATACGACAGCACCATTATTGTCTACTTGGTGACCGAGTAAATCGGCCTTGTTCTTAGTCGTAAGTTCCGCTTTGTTGATTTCGACGTCTATGGCACCGAGAGTAGTCGCGGTTTCATATGGACCGTCATCAGCAAATAAGGTATCCTGCGAAGCGTTCGGGTTTACATTAACTGAAATAACACCAGGAGCACGAATAGGTGCCGCATACGCAGGCGGGGCACTCACCGTATCTTCAGTTGTCATAATTGCATAAACCAGATTATCGCAACCTATTCTTACTGCCATTACAAGGTTCCTCCTTCTTAATCAAGATTTGTTGTGATACCGGTATTGAAAAAATACACGGTTCGTTCTGATTCATCTCGTCTCAGAAGCGCTGGTGGTTGTCTCAAGTAGACTTGTCCCCATCGAAGCTTCTCATCATCCTCGTCTTTAGTAAAGACAATGACCTGTGTTTCTTCTTCGGTTACCAGACTCTTATATAACTCCAGTGCTCTATTACGAGCATTATCAGCACTTTTAGCTCGGACAGTTACTTGCACAGATCGATGTGCTAGTTCAACGTGTGGAACATGAGGCGACCCTGTGTATTCATATAGAACTACAATGTCGTCAGGTTCTTCAGGCGAGAAGTCACGAAACGCATCAACACCGTCACCTTCTACTAGACCCTGAGATTGAAAGTATGTTATCATATCTAGTAATAACGGTTGCATCTCATTCCTCCTACCTGCTAAACATTGCTAAACTGTCTCGAGCATGTGTGAATACCACACGGTGAAAGTTTTCATTTGCAAATCTTCGGACAGGGTCTTCCAAAAATTTAGCCTTACCTACAGGATGATGTACGTCTAATCTTTCATGCACCGCCACCATATAACTAGAAGCAGGTTTACCAGTCTTTGGATTGATTGGGTCACCATTTCCTCCGTAGCCAACGATTGCTTCAAAGACGTGAGACTTGATGTCTTCTCTGACAGAGACTTCATAGAATGCGCTGTCAGCTAAAGTCGAAGTATCTCTCGGGACTTCCAGCAAACTCATCTTCAGTATCTCTTCGCAGGCAGCAATGGTTGCCTTCTTAGTTCCTCTAAAGATATTTCGCATTGCTACCGCACAACTTGCATCGAACTTGCCGACTTCGTGTTTGGTAAATCGAAAGTCTACAGTAGTTCTCATAAATAAACCACCTTTACGTCGGGCACACCATTTCTATAAAACGTTGTAACTGCCGCGACTGTTCTTTCGTGTCCTTCAAAAGTTATAGAATCCTGTTCATCTATCTGGACATTACCGTCAACATATAGTTGCGTACCAGACTTGACTTCAACACCAGCTCTATTTGTAATGAGTACAGCTTCTGATAAAGGATAGCAATATTCTTCGCGTTCTTCATCATACTCAGCAGCACCTGTACCACTACGTTTCAGAAAGGGTCGCACTTGAATGGGTACATTCATCCAGCTTTTGAGGCTATCAAACATACCCATCACCACCACTCGGTGCAGGATATGGCGGATTACTTTGCATACCCTTTCTGAATATTTTTGGATAAGCGGGTCGTTTCATTGATATACCCGCTGCTTGAAGAAGAGCGGCATATTCATCCACTTTAGCTTGGAAATACCGAAGCCGTTCTGTCGGGTCTTCTGACTGTGGTCCAAGTCTTCGTTTAATATCTCTTGCAAACCTTGTAGCCACTTGCTTAAATAAATGATACATCAGTCTATTATGGTCAGACCCGTATTCATCAATTAGGAATTGAATCTCTTCATCCTGCATGATGGGAGCTGAGGCGTCAGTGTCACCAATCAGAAACCTATATCTATCTAATTCAGAGTCGACAGGGTTTCCTGAGTAGTTCCATGACATATTCTCACCTCCTATTAAGTCTTCGGTTTAGCTTTGGCGGCTGCTTTTGCCTTAGGTGGTTCGGGATTTGAAAGCACTTTACGAGCTTCTTCAATCCTTAGTTTCCACTCTTCTTTGAGAATGAGAGCTACAAGATTGTCTCTACGGACACTTGAACCTAAACTGATTCCGAGACTCTCAGCTAATGGTCTTAGTTCCTTTTTGACATTCTTTTTCAACAGTTCATCTTTACGGGATTGTAATGGACTGCGTTCCTCAGGTGCGGTCTCTGCTACTATCTCTTCAATAGCGGCATCACACTCTTCAGTAGTATCTCCATCCTCAGGCTCAGGCTCAGGCTCAGGCTCAGGCTCAGGCTCAGGCTCAGGCTCAGGCTCAGGCTCAGGCTCAGGCTCAGGCTCCGCTAAGAACCAATCGTCATCCGGCCATTCCAACTCAACGTTATGACGGACACGCATGTATGCAGCAACCTTTTCAAAAGTCTGCTCGGTGACTTCGATAATGTTGCCTTCTTGAACTCTACGCTTGAAGCGTTTAATCCCTGACGGCCTAACTATCGAACCCGTCGTGTGCATACCTTTTTCATCGCGGAATGCTCGCCTGACTACGTAGAGTATCTTAAGCAACTATGTCCTTAAAGAACACACCGAGGTCTGACGAAATCATTTTGCAATCAAACGCCATTTCACCTTCAATGCGCTCTGTTCCGAGTCCGAGCAGGTCCATCGGAATTCTGACCATTCTGTTGCCGAAGGCACCACTGCCTTCTAAACCGGTCCATGCAAAGATGTAACCACCGGAAGGTTTACGGAGAGCAGGTCTGGGAGCCGCATACGTTAACAACGCATGTTTACCCATAATGAATCCTGTATTCTCGTCTGCTCCTTTGCGTGCTGTATTAACAACACCCCAAGCTACAAGTACTTTATCCACTTCAAAGAGTGTTGCAAGCAGGTCAGCTGTTACAATACCCTTTTGTGTGTACTTGATACGGTCAAGAATATCAGGATGGTTTTTCAGAGCATTGAACACAAACGGAGACAGAACTAAAGTATTAGGTCTGTACGCAGTTTCACTGGCCATTTGTACACCAGCTCTTGTGAAGACTCCAATCGGGTCTGAAGCTTCATTATTGAATTGAAGCACTGTACCTCCAGCACCGTCGGCAGAGCCAGCACGCTCAGTTCCCCAAACGCCAGCGCGGAAATATCTTTGTGCCCATGCTACTTCCCTACGGATGAGCATTTTTTGAGTGACGAAGTCAGTTGCGTCGATGTCAGCATCAAGCGGTTCATCGTAGTTCGCTCTTTCTTCAGTCGTTACGTCCTTGTGGAACGCATGCTTACGGCAATGATACGGGTCTTGCGCTTCGACACCATAATCGCCGCCAGCTGATTCGGTACCAGCACCGCGCTCGCGTGCTTCATCTCGCATGAAGTCTGCACGACTGTATTGATAGTAAACATCAGACTGACGTTTTACCGGTACAATCGGGAAGACCTTATCAGCGATAAAAGAAGAAGCATCTTGCAGATATGAAACCGAAATGTTGGTTAGCGCCCTATCTATGTGGGCGTCTTGCATTTTAGGCATTATTCGCTACTCCTTCCTTAAAGTTTTACTGTGACAAGCTGACCAGCAGCTGTTGCCCCAGTGATTGCAATACCAACAACTGCAGCATTACCCGTGTGGGCAACTGCCATGCCATTAGCATTTGACATTACGAGTGCGCCTGCAGCTATTACACCGCCAGCTTCGACAACGACGATGCCGTCGATAATTTCCTGCACTTGGTCAGCATGAGGACCTGCGGTACACTCATTCTGTGAGACACCAACTACAGGAGTGCTTGCGTTTGCAAGAATTGCTTTACCTTCTGCATTCACAGACACAAATCTGCGCCACGGAGTTGCTCCGCCGGACGGCAAACTCCAACGCAGGTTAGGGATTGAAAAAGCGTTCATTAGTTTGCACCTCCATCAAGATATGCCTTGTAGAGTTCAGGCTTGCGCTTGATAACCTCTCCAATGGCTTTTTGTTTTGTGATGCTTTCCGCTTTTGCGATTTCTTCAGCGGCCTTTTCGATTTCACCCCAAGCACCTTCGGATGTATCGGTGGACTTACCAGGCCCACGTTTGCCGACCTCACCCAGCGCCGCGCTTTCAAGCGCAGAACTGACAGCTGTGAGAACGTCAACCATTTCAGGGGTACTACCTTTGAGGACTGCTACGAGAGTCTCAGTCGGCACAGGTAATGCTTTAAGCTCTGTTGCTTTCGCAACGGCTGTGGCATGTATCTCTGCGTCCTTCGCCTTACGTATTTCTTCCTCAGCCGCTTCCTTCTGAACTTTCATTTTCATGTATTCAGCTTTAGCGGGTTCCGGCATAGATTTGAGTATTTCGTCTTCATCAAAAGATGAACGCTTACTCGCATCATCAGCCTTGGCAGCTTCCTCAGCGGCTTTCTTAAGTGCTTCGAGTTCCTCATTAGCTTTCGCCAATGCTTCATTCGACACTTTAAGTTCAGACGCTGACTCGTCTTTTGCTTTTGCGATTGCTTCTTCTGAAGCTTTAGCAATAGCATCAGTTACGAGCTGGGCTTCTTCCGGCTTTAACTTCGCCAGGAGTTCTTTGATGTCCATACTGTTTGTTTGCTCCTTCCTTTTATAGAATTCTATGAATGAGGCACTGTTAGCGCCTTCATCAACTAAATCAACGCGGTCTATTACTAAGTTTTGAAGTATGTTCGGCATATTATCGCCTCCTAACTATATTATATGTTAATTTGCAAATATTTATATCTTTGTTCTGCTTGCCTTACCTTGTATTGAAAACATCTTGTAGGTACCATTCTTGACTTTCTCAAAAACTTCAGGGTCTTTTACTTTAACTGTTATGAACCAACCCTCAGGAACACAGCCTTCAGGAATACCAAGAATTTTCTGTTTTGCCTTGGTAAATACAATTGATTCAACTACAGTGCCTGTTGGGTTTCCTTTATGCATTTCACCTGAGTCTTGGTAGTCCATCATAAATTGTACAGCCGCTTTTTCAAGTGTTTCAGGATGGATAATATCGTCTTGCCAATCCATCGGAACTGAACCATCCTTGTGGATAGCTACATTAGCCCAGCCAGATACTAATCCTTCATCACTTGACTTTTGAATTTCAACATTGAACGTTACTTGTCTATCACTCATCTTAATTCTCCTCCTGTATAATGCATATCAGACTGGTCAAACGCATTTGTAACAGCGTCATCAACTTCTTCCTCAGTTGTTTTAGCACCAGGTTTTTGCATTTGTGGTTTATATACTGCTTCAAACACATCTTCAGTAAGCTGTGGCATACCAAGAATATGTCTGAAATAATTGTGCATTTTGAAGTCTCCAGCAATATTCATACCCATTGCACGAACAACCATAGCAAGCTCTCTTAATGACGGGTTTTGAATTTCGCTTGGAACAATCTTCGGTAACTCTACTACTTTGAAAGTATTAAACTTAAATAGCTTTGGTACAGCATGTGTATTAAATACATCAGCTATATTCAAAAGCTGTGATTGTAAAGCAGATGCAAGCATTGATTGTTTAGAATCAGCCAACGCAAATGAACCTGTTTTCTGACCGCCTATTAAGATAATATCCGACAGCATTGTAATTGCAATACGATTATCATAACGGTCAATTGTACCACCTATATCAATCTGTCTACTCGAAGAACTACCAAGTAATTCTAAATCCCAACCATGCGGTAACAATAAACCCTCTTCAGAGTCACGTCTAACCGACGCAACAACCTCTTCTGCACGTGCTCGTAGTGTTACCATACGTGGGTCATCTTCATTCCAAAGGTCAAGGTCTGCTGGCGATTTCAAAACCGGAAAACCAGCAAGGTCACGTTCAATACCTATACCCTCAATTTCTTCAAAATGTTTTTTGAAAAACCATGGCCGATAAGCATTCCGTAGTAAAGAACGACCCTCAGGATTATCTCTACTAACTTTTGTACGGAACAGAAGTAATTTAGAGAACGGTATTTTAACAGTTTTAGCTTCAGATTCAGGGTCTTGTGTTACACTGATTATTTCGTTGTCTTCGTTATAGTTCCATTCAGAAATACTGCTTTGTGAACGTATAGGTAGACAACGCCAACCAATACGACCATCACTATATTTACTGCGATAACGAGCGCTTGATTCATCAGGACCACGTCTGACCTTATATACTATCTCATGAAGACTAAAACCATAAGTCATCATAGACAATATTTCTGTAATAGTTGAAGCCCAACTCACTTCCATATCATTCATACAGCTTTCAAGGAACTCTTTAGCCGCTATGTCTTCCGGAGTCTTCCCAGCAGGCTCTACAGTCCATTTCGTGCCACGAATTAACATTTCAGCGAGATATAGAATGGAACCAACAACCGGGTCATTATCAGCCATCTCTTGATAAATTCTCGCTGCTCTTGGCCATCTTAGCTCAGGTAGAAACTCTTCATAAATTTGAGCACCATACCGTTTAAGCCCAGTTGAACCAAACATTTTAAGATTAACCATTTATCTCACCTCCTTATGACGGCATGGGGTCTTCAGTTAACCACATAACCGATAATCTAATATCATTATTTGTATTTGCTATGTTTACTGACGGTCTTACATGTGCTCTATTGTTATTACCAGCATCAGACGCACTTTGTATTATCAATCTTAAGTTAGCAACGGCCGGCACTATGTGGGTAGTAAAAGTAGTGATAGGTCTAAAACCAAAAGGTATCCAAAACAGATTTTGAGCAGTTGTAATTGCACCATTTGCTTTATTATTTGGTATACTTAATTGTACCATAGGACCTACTCGTGTTAGTACTGGTCCATTAGCATTTGTATAAATACTAGCCGCTTGTACACCATCGCCCATACCACCTGTACCAGTCCATTGGTTAAAAGTAATTGGTTCACCTATTCCACCGCCACCGTCAGCTCCCTTAGGACCCTCAGGACCTCGTGGACCCTCAGGACCTCGTTCACCACGTGGACCATCATCCCCCTTAGGACCATCAGGACCTCTTGGACCTTCTTCACCTTTTTCACCACGCGGACCTTCAGGACCTTCAGGACCTCTTGGACCCTCTTCACCTTTTGGACCTTTTGGACCCTCAGGACCTTCAGGACCTTCAGGACCCTCAGGACCCCGCTCACCTCGTGGACCCTCTGGACCTTCAGGACCTCTTGGACCTTCAGGACCACGCTCACCTTGAGGACCTTCAGGACCCTCAGGACCTCTAAACTGACCACCGTCTTTATAATCATTAACTTCAGAAGACCAAGACCATAAATGTCCATTTATCAAAAACGCCCATCCAGGTTGGCCAGGTCTGTATCTATCAAGGTCTGCTATTGAATTCAGTGTATCTCTTAAGTCAACACCTTTGCCATCAACACCATCAGTACCTTTTGGACCTTGGTCACCTTTGGGACCTTCAGGACCCTCATCGCCGCGTTCTCCTTGTTCACCTTTTGGACCTTCAGGACCTTCAGGACCTCGTTCACCAGTCTCACCTTTCTCACCACGCGGACCTTCAGGACCTTCAGGACCTCTTGGACCTTCAGGACCCTCTGGACCTCTTGGACCTTCAGGACCCTCACATCCTGTACTACCTCGTGGACCTTCAGGACCCGTTTCGCCGTTAAATTCTCCATCATCTGCTCTTTGTGTTAAATCAAGAACACCAATTATAGCCTGTGTAACTGCGCTCATTATTTGAGCATAAACTTCAGGAGTAGGAGGCACAGGTTCAACACCTTGTGTCCAACCACTACGTGTTACAGTAGCCGCTCCTGACGCTGTAGTAACTACAGTGCGGTCCTCATCGCTAGCAAAAGCAACGACTGTAAACGTGCCTGCTACTATCATTTCAGCAGGTAAAGGACATTCTAAAGTATCATCGAGAATAATATGTATTGTTTTACCAGTGTTATGTATAAAAATAACGTTTTTAATCAAACCTTCCCAGACGCCACCAGTAAACGAAAACTGAACTCTGTAGATATTACGAGTATCAGTCAATATTTGCTGATTATCTCGACGTGCTATGGCAAGATTGTTTATCTCATAGTTTAATGTGAAATGCTGGGCCATTTGTCTACCTCCTAAACTTAGTCCAGTAACTTCCGCCCTTCTTTTTCATACCTGTTGGGGCACGTATTAAAGCGGGTTGTCTGAAATGATTAAATGCACCTGATAATCCGTCAATACAGTCATCTTTAATGCCATACGGGAACGTATCCGCTTCATCGAAGAATGCTAAGACATTTCGGCATTTCTTGACTATCATTATTCTTCCACCTTGTGCTGCAGCAGAAGCAGGTCTTGCTCGTTCAACTTTACTACCAGAACTTGCGATACCAACGAAATCATAACCATTAAACACTCCTCTGGCAAACGTATCTATTGTAATTTCGCCTGAAGCACCGGGTTCTTTCTCCATTCGTTGAGCACAGTTGTAACCATCTTGTAAAACAGTACGTCTGATAGTCTTTTCAAGGTCATGGGGGGTTTGTTGGACTCTAACTATATCAATAATCCAGTACATTCCTTGGTAATGAGCTAATTTCAATCCAACAGTCCAGTCAGGTTCTCTTTTGTCCTTCTTTTTTCGCTTTTTTGGGTCAGTTGAGGCAATATCCCAAAATCTTACATATTGAGCACCTAAAGGAACATCAGTATCTGGGACTATTTGGAACCAATGTCTACTAAACATGTCTCCAGAAGCTTTAATTTCCCAGTTACCGTTAAGTAGTTGTTCTCTTTCCACCGGGTCAAGCTCGTTTAGTGACTCAATATAAGCATCTGCATCAAGATACGGGTTATCATGCAACCCAGCACCTATAAAGATACGCCCTTTTTCTGGTCCTTCAATAAAAAACCTTTGGTAGTAATATTCGCCGTATTCTCCGCCGGGGTTAGCTGTTGCTCTGAACCTCAGAGGTACGTTCAAATTTACTGGTTTTCTAAGTCTACTAAACAAGTATCTGTAGTTTGAGGGTGAAATATGAGTCGTTTCATCCATTCCGATATATTGGAACTCAGCACCTTGATAACGATAGCAGTCATTATTATTCTCAAGATAACCGAAGTTCAGCGTCGCACCTGATGAAAACGTGTATTGCTTATCTTTATCTGACCACTTGACCTCACGAGAATCTACAAACGGCATTAACCATTGTTTACTCATATCAATCAGAGCGCCTGGTAATGAGAGGTCTGCGTATGTTTTCCTGAATAAGATTGCAGAGTATCCAGGTATATCTACAAATTGGAGGGCTGCCATTAACTGTCCCACTGACTTGCCGCCTCCAGCAGCTCCTCCATACAATATCTCTCTTGTATTATTCATTAGTAGAAACGCAGTTTGTTTTGGCGTAGGTGTGTATGGTATATACTTGGTTAATCTTGGTGTTAATTGTTTCTGTAAAATACCTAAATCAACATTAGCTAAATTCATGCTGAGCCACCGCCTTTATGTCGGAATTCGCTCCAAAGCTTGTGGAACTTCTCCCATCCGAACATCGCGATAAAAGCAACTATAAAGCCACATATAAAAGCTGCCACGACCTCATACCACACAACAGTGCGGCCAGTGTACGTTACATAACCGAAGAATGTTAACAGTGTTATAACGAGTGATAAACAAATTACTAACAATTCAGCAGGAATTCGTTCCACTCCCGGCAGCTTCTTTATCACCTGCGTTATTATACTAATTATAAAAGCAAGCACACTTATAACCATCAAAAACTCGGAAACCAGAGCAATGAGCTCTCCCATATCAATCACCTCCCTCCGATTGTGAGATTATCGTCCGCCACTTGAAAATCCGATTCAACCGCTCTTGGCTAAAGAAAGACTGCTTCATAAACCAGTCCTTAAAATCTTCAGCACCTTTCGAGCTGTTACATGTAGAACATGCAGGAACAATATTAGATTGCCTTGTTACTCCACCATCCGTTACAGCTTGTAGGTGGTCCTTAGTCATTCTTGTACCCCTACGTGTTGTACAGCCGCAGTATGCGCATTCACCACCAAAGAAAATCAAGCACTCCTTCCACTCCTGATGGGTTAATTCCGGATTCTCTTCGCCGCGTCTACGTTGCCCACCCAGGAAATCACCATGCCGTTTCTTATTCAAATTTTCACTGCGCCTTAGGTTATAACAAATCCTGCAATCTTTTCTGTATGCTGTTGTACCGTCCGGATTTTTTCCGTTTTTTGCAAACGACTCAACCAAATCTTTCGACTCACCACAGAACACACATACTCTCTGAATTACACCATCAATCTCGTAATCTTCAGAGACGTATTGTCCTGTCATCCGTTTAGTTCCTCGAGTCGCCATTCGACTCACCTCCGACTTATTCTTCAGACTCGTTGCGCGCAATCGCCGCGTTAGCCCACATTACTGCTTGCTCCAAATTAGTGATAGCCAAGCTTTGCTCTCTCGACTCAGGTGTCAAATTCTGAATCGCAACTGCAAATTGCTTGGCTGCATCTCTTAATTGTTGATAACGCTGCGGCTGGTCGCCATGTGGTTTGTGATACGTAAAATTATTCTCTACGTTTATCATTCGACTATGTCCTCCAATTTTTGTTGATTATCTTTAAGCGACTGCAAGCTCATATGATGTTGAACATGCTCAACAAGCTCCGGCATTTTATAAGGTTTCCGCATGAACTCGACTGCGCCCATTTTCAAACTTCTAAACTCATTCTCGCGGCTTGGTTCACCGCTGAGCATTAACACAGGAATGTTCTTGTAATTCCTGTTCGACTTCAAATTAGTCAATACCTCCCAGCCGTCCGGGTCAGGCATCACTATGTCGAGAATTATCAGATGCGGCACTACAGTATGTAGTAGAACGATGAGGTCCTCGCCGTTGCTCACAGCGTACACATGAAAGTATTTTTCAAGTGACGCTCTCAGCGCACTCAGCTGCATCTCGTCATCGTCGACACATATGACTATCTTATCTGTCATTGGTTGTATCATTGGTTGTTGCCCTCCTGTAACATTCATCACAATAAAAGTCTATGCGCTCCACGCATTGATTCCAGTCTTGTTTCTTCCACTTAATAATAGTCTGGTTAGCCTCTTCAGCACACATACAGCAAGGCTTACCCAGTCCCTTAGAAGTCGCCTTGTTGCTCGTCGTCATGTGGCATGACCTCAATATAGTCGTCGTCCTCATCATCACCGAGACCAAGGGTGACTGAACGCTCTGTAGTTATCTCCTTAGCAGTAACTTGTGTCACACTACTCAGCGCTCCAGCCTTGAGCAATATCTGGACCACCTCGCTAAGGTCTCCCTGCTGTGTCTGATGCTTCTTCAAGTTCGGATTGTCGATGTCATTCAGTAAGTTAGTGAGCATAGCTTCTTGTGACTCAGCGTCAACCTGGGCCTTGCGCTCCAGCTCCGCCATCGTCCGGGCTAAGCTACTAATCTCACTCGGCTTCATCAGCGAAGGCTCTATCAAGTCGATGGCTTCATTCAGCTTGCCGCGAATCTTCACCGCCATGCTGATATGCTCCTTGTTCATGTCCAGAATCTCCGCCCGCCTCTGTGCAAGCGTTATATCTTCCGTGTATCTAATCCAAGCCTGCATCCGAGTCTGAAAGTTCCAGCGCATAGCAATCTTCTTCACTGCGTTAGTCGTAATATTCAACTCCCGCGCCACGTCGCTATAGCTCGGTCGCTTCCCAGGATAGCAGTCTCTATACGTCACCCACACAGTATACTCCCACTGTGTCTCGCCGGGTTGCTGCATCCAGAGGTCGATGCCTGCATCCTTACTTATAGCAGTCACGTCCATGTGACCGCGCATATGGCTGACGCGGCTATTGTAAGCCTTCACACAGTCCTGACATAAGTGGACGTCGCGGCGGTCCATCGCTACATCGTCCCGGCCGCACCGCCGGCAGTTACCTACAATGGTTGGTTCCGACTCATCGAAGAACGCATTAATGGCGGCCAGCGATGTGGCATCACAGTCGGCCTCTTCGTCATTACTTATAATAGCTACTAATTGTTCGGACATATACAGCGTCACCTCTATCTATATTATATGTGCACTTGTAGGCATATATAGCATATATATTTAATAACTCGTTACGAGTGCGTAATTATATGAGTATTTATTTTCGAGGCCATATTCACGGGCTCGTAGCGAGTCGCCTATTAGTTGATACAAGTGGTATTTAATTTTATACTATGTTTATTTAACACTGTAATTTCTGGACTATCGGTACGATAATTCCGGGCTATTGTTACATAAATTCCGGTCTCTGTTGCGAGCGACCCCGCGCCAGGCGGGTCAAAAATCTGTAACTTTTTGTAGTAATTTTTAGCTAAAATGATATTTTTATTTAATAAAGTCTTAATATTTGAAGCTTATTAAGTAGTATTTTTTCAGTATAATTAGTATAATAAATAAATTAAATAAATTGAATAATTTTAGGACATTATTTTAATTATAATAATTATTTATGTTGAACCTTGAAAAGTCAATATCGTTCTAGTCGGCTCGGGCTAAATTTTATTAAAAGAAAGTGAGTCTATAATTATGACTAATAAGACAATAAAAGCAGTTTCCGAAAAAGCCCAAGCCATGAAAAATGACCTAGTCGCGGTCAAAAAAGAGCTAAAAAGAATTCAATCGGTCAAATGCAGATTGCGCAAGCAAAAAGGTCGTAGCGATTATGCAGAAGCCATGGCAAAAGTTCTAGCTGAAGAAAATTTACTGGCTGAAGTCAGAAACATGCTAGAAGCAAAGCCAAAAACAGTACCGAGCTTTGAACAAGCCGACGTTGATAAGCTTGATTACGACGAAACAATTAAAGCTCTGAAATCAATCCAGTCTAAGAAGACTTTAAGCCGGTGGCTAACAACAGTTGAATGCGACAACGACGAATACAGAAACGCAGTCCGAGTCGAAAAAATGCTGCTCGAGCATAAAGCCAAAAATGCACCGGTTGCCGAAACTCAAGTCAGAAAGTCCGATGTTCAAATGATAATCGATACGATTGAACAAACCGGTCAAATGAATCAAGAACAAGTCTTGAATCTGCTGAAACAAATAATCTAAACCGACAGCCCGAGCCGACTAGAACGATATTGACTGAAACAGAATAAGCTGAGAGGCCGGATAGCAACCGGCCAGCACAGCTCCAAAGTGAGTGAATGTGTAGCGGCCACTAGGCCTGCTCAAAAATATCTACTAGTCTGTGGTCGCAGCCACGACCAGCCGGTGCATCGCCGCCGCGGCTAAAACCCCGCTCGCAGCCGCATCTAGCTCGTGCGTCACCGCGGCCGCTAAAACCCTCGGCGCAGCCGCATCTAGCCTGAGCCTCACCACAGCGGCTAAAACCACTACAAACATACTAAACGGGCTGCCGGCCGCATAAAAGACAAACTATTTCGCCGCCGCATCGTTTTTCAATCTGCTGACACAATCCGCGAGGATTTGTGTTATAATAGGCTTAACGGTTCAGAGAACTGAATATCAAACAGCCGGCTACGGCGGAAAGAGGCAGAACATGGAATTCAATTCAATCCAAATCAATTTTACGAAAGCTCACCACTGGCAACAGCAAGCAATCAAAGTTACAATCACCGCAACCTACGGTCGTCATGGAGAACAACAGAAGCTCATCGCCACAGCGATACATCCGGAACACCATGGCAACGACATTGAGCTGACTGACCACAAGATTGTCAAAGACATCGTGAACGAGCTTGGAAGAATGCTACCATCGCTATCATACAAGTAAACAAACGAGAGGCGGCCTACGGGCTGCCTCTTTCCACGAAGATGCGCAGCCACGACCAGCTGGTACAGAAACTACTAGATTGTGGACAGCCACGACCAGCGTGAGCAATCGCTGCACGTTCAGTCACAGCTTCGCTGAAGCCGGCTGCAGCCGCTAAAACCCTTGGCGCAGCCGCATCTAGCTCGCACCACAGCTGCGCTGAAGAATAAAATGAAACGCAGCCGGACTCAGCTGCGTTTCACTGGTGGTTATTGTTCGTTAATAAATAGATGGCAGAAATCTTGCAGCGCATTATACAACTGAGCGCCGTGGCCGAACTGATAGACTTGTCCGTTGTATATAACTGCAGCTGACCCTTCGTACCACTTATCCCACAGCTCATCGTTGTTAGCCTGCAGCTCATCGCGGTCTTTTAAGTCGCTGTCTAGATGCTGCATCAGTGCAGCGGCTGTCAGCGCATCAGGCTCGGTGACTTCTATCAGATTGGGGTAGCAGCCGCTCAGCCATTTTTCATACGAGAGAAACTCTTCGTCATCATCTCGCTGTTGAATCCAGTCAGCATATAATAGCTGAAGTGAGCGCTCAGTTTCAAAAGAACGATTGCTGTTGTTGTAGACTAAAGGCTGTTTGACAGCTTCTTGAAAATTTAAGCTGTCAGTCAGCTCACGAAGAGCAGCCTCCGTCAGTTTACATTTGCTAGTAGCTATTGCATAGTCTAAAGCTTGCTTCAATAATTTTTTATCCATGGGTGACCTCTTTCCCTGCAGTCAGCTGCAGTTTATATATTAAGCTGTGTTCAGCTCATATATATATTATATCATATAATCTTGCAGCTGTGTTCAATTTTAAGAAATATTTATTGCGACTGCATCCCGCAGCCACGACCAGCCGGTGTGGTAGCTGCACTGAACCAAAAAAGTAACAGCCAGTAGATACTGGCTGTTAGTCGCATAAAAGTCAATCGCTGTTGAGCTCAAACAGATAATATGATAAATGATGAATGTCAACGTGTTCTAACATAAAGTAAAAAGCGTTCAGTTTTATTATACTGAGATAATGATACAGCGCATCGCATTCGTCCATACATATCAGACTTCTTGTCACTGAGCGATTACCAATAGCGATTGTAACATTGAACGTTTCATACTGAAGTTGTTCTACAAGTTGCTTCTGTTTGTCTGTTAGTTTCTCGTCGAATAGTAAGTCTTCGTCGACTTCGTTGAATCGGTGGTGAATCGTGTGTAGTTCGTTTAACGTTGATGCGATGTCAAAGAATTCTTTGACTGTTGTGTGTTGTACCGATAATATTTTAGCCAGTTCTTTATTATCGGACATACAATAGATTGCGCGTTCGCTTTCAGTCATTTTATCGACGTCAGCTTGTTCTGATTTTAAGATTTCATACATTTTGTTCGTTCCTTTCTGTTTGTTTATTACAGTTATATTATATCATATATTCTTGCAGTTGTGTTCAGTTTTGAAAAATATTTATCTTGGCCGCAAGGCCCGCAGCCACGACCAGCCTGTGTCGAAACTACTAGTCTGTGGACAGCCACGGTCAGCGTGAGCCAGGCCGCGGCGGCAGCCACCTCCATACTGAACCGGGCCGCGGCTGCTAAAACCCTTGCGGCCACAGCAAATCCGAGCTGAGAGTCATCTCTAGCCAAAACCACACCACGGCGGCTAAAACCCGTCCGAACCTCGCTTCACCACCGCAGCCCCGACTCAGCTCGAAAATTCTGTGTGCGGTCCACCTCAATTTTTCGAAAAACTGAACACAACCGCGAGATTATGTGGTATAATAGGTATAGAGTCAAATAACGCACTGCACATTGACAACAAAATATTGGCCGCGGTACAAACCGCGTGCCGCAGCGGCAGACCCGCTGCAGAAAGGAATTCGTCATGAACGACAATCAATTATTCGCAGAAAACACCAACGGCGTAGACGCCAACAGCACAAGAGCCCTGAGCGGCACCGCACAGCTTACCAACCTCGCTGCCACACTCGGCAACACCATACTTGCGGAAATCAACGAGCGTATGAGCTCCGTAGACGAGCAGACGGTTGAAGAAGCCCGCAGCATGCTCAAAGCAAGTCAAAAAGACCATGGCGCGATGGACAACCTCATCAACGCAATCGTCGACATCAGCGCTCAAGACCTGGAATTCATCAAAATCCTTGATGAGCCGACAATCGACGGCATGCTCAAAAGCCAGCAGTCCAAAAGGTCGCGAGCCAAAGGCAAAGTGATGACGAAAGAAAACTACATCTCCATGCTCACGGGAGCAATCGCCGAAAACCTCATCCGCGCAGCGACTGGCAAGTCAAAACAATCTGGCCGCCGCACCGCGGGTACGACAGAGTTCAGCGAAGAGACTCTCAAAAAACTGGCCGCAGACCAAACTGCTCTCAGACGTGAGCTGCGGAACGTGCAAAGCAAAAAGTCCATCATGAAGTCGAAAGAAGGCTTCGACCCTGAGTCTGAAGGCTGGCTCGCATTACTCAAAGCTGAAGAGCAGCTGAAAGCCATCAGAATCGCTGGAGCCGGCGGCTCGTCCAACGACCCGATTCGTAGTCAAATAGCTGAGCTTCTCGCACAGCTCGAAGTTGGAAATCTCAGCAAGAAAGATGCCAACGACATCCTCGCCCAAATCGCCCAGCTGACGCTCGTTCAAAACTCGGACAACAGCGACAGCGCAGATAAAACTGCAGACAACAGCGACAGCGCAGATAAAACTGCAGACAACGAAACCGTCGCCTAACCGCAGTGCGCTTCTCGACTCACTTTCCAGAAGCCAGCGCCTAGTCAGCGCTGGCTTCGACTTTTCATATATCCCGCAGCCACGACCAGCCAGCGCAGAAACTACTAGTGCGTGGACAGTCACGTCTAGCGTGAGCAATGTCGGCGCTGCGGCTCAGTGTGTCATCGCCCCGTCCGCCCGTGGCCGCTAAAACCCTTCCTGCAGCCGCATCTAGCCAAAGCGACACTGCGGCTGCTAAAACCCTTGCGGCTGTCGTTCAGCCTCCATGCAGCCCGGCGCCATGCCACAGCCTCGATTAGCCAAAAGCCGCGTCGGGCTGTAAAAGCGGCGCCGTGATACAGGGTTCTGGTTTTTCAAAATACATTGAATTCGTCGCCGCATCGACCCTGCGCGGCGTCGGAGCTGGCGAATCTGGACGACGTGCAGTACAGTGTATAATTATATATGTATATCTACTATGTTTGTGGAACAAGTCTCACGGACCGTCATACTGGAAGTATTGGAAGAAAAACATATATATATAGTATTATTATTATCTTATAAGCTCTCGCGAATTATTACATATTTTCATATGCCCAACTTCTAGTAGATTTCTGTGTAGTTCAGAAGGCCCGGCGGCGCATCAGTCAAGTTCAGACACCACAAATTAACTCAACAACTCAACAACTCAACTTATCTCAACAATCTCAACGAATCAACGACTTTTTTAATATTTTTTCGAAAATATTTTACAAAACACAATTTTGTAAATTGATTATATATTTTTTGGGTCGTGAAACGTCAATTCGTTAAGTTTGTTAAGTTATGTTAAGTTGTTGAGTTGTTGAGAAAATAGCTAGCCTGTACTCGATTGAGCACAGGCTAAGTATCTATTTGCAACGAACAATTACGAGTGTCCATCCTCGTAGTCATAGAAACGCTGCAGCAGCGTGTCCAAAGCTTGTTTGTAGGTCTCATCATACACCGGCAAGAGTGTCTCACCATCAACCTTGAGTATCGGACGATACTTCGCTTTGAGTTCATCGTAGACAGTATCGAGATAGTAGTCAGGTTCCTCAGTCAATTTGACACTAAGCCAATGTTCGAGCTCATCAGGAATTTTGGGCTCATCAGGTGCTTCTGCCCGTGCCTTTTCTGCTGAAGTCTTGTAGCGGGCTAACGTGGCGTCAAGGTCTATGTCGTCGCTGGTGGGTTGCTGAGTGCGGGGAGGTTGGAGACCGAGCTCACGCTGGGCTTCCCACAGCTCCTCAATCTTGGCTAGCTCCTCGGCGTCGCCGACACTGGCGGTGCCGCTGGCTACCTTGGACGAGAGGTACTTGTGCTTGTTGTTGATGCGCTCGCAGGTGAGACAAGTCTTGTAGTGCCCCTTGCGACCGCCGTAGTACATGCGGAAGGATTTGAGCGGCTTCATGTCACCGCACTGTTTACAGGTCTTCATTCTTCATGTCCTCCACTAACTGCTGGAACATCTCCTTACACTCATCATCATAGATGAGTGTATCAAGATTCCAGTTATCGTACCACATCTCGAGGCGCTCCCAGTATGGGATTTTGATGTTGTCATCTGTCGGGTCTTCCCAGTTGCTCGAGGAGCGGACAAGAGACTGGTAGTTCCTATCTACAAGTACTCCTTTGTAGCCCTGCGGCACTTTGTCTAACTCCTCCTGACTGATGACAGGAACGGCGCGGGGTCCATGTACACCAGTGAAGCGTTCCCAACACTCGTCTGCAGGATTGTTGTAAGACATTGCATGGACGTACGACACGTCGGCGATGCCTTCCTCGATGTAGTTGACGACCATAGGACTCTGCATCCAGAATCTTGATGCTAACCACTTCAGGTCGAAGTCGCTGACAAGCTTACGGTCTCTGTCGAGGCGGAGATGACCGGGCTTGAAGTTGTAGCCGAACTTATATTCGTCATATTTACAGACGTACAGACCGTTAACATAGACCATACCCTTCTGTGACTCATCAGACAAACACTCACCGTATTCGTTAGTCTCCAGCACTTTATAACCATCCTCATGCAACCAGAGATTGGCGGGCTTCAGAAGCTCGTCGAACTCTTGTTGTGAGATTGAGTACACTTCGATTTCGAGGTCATGGTTCTTGCTTCTATCGAACCATAGCTTGTCAATGAAGAATGTTAGTATCTTGCATTTGAATCGGCGACTGTCAACGAAGCGCGGGTCCCACGTCTCATTGGCGGCGTGGTTATGTATCACCATGCGTTTGTTATTGCGCAGCAAGACAAGTGCTGCAATCTTATAGCCTTCGCCATACTGACCAATTGTGTTTGCATCATCAGCCTTGGTGGTACTACCGAGCAAGAGGCTATCGAGTGTAAGTCTGCTGGTTGTATTTCTGATGACGAGGCGGCCTGTGTCAGGGAAGTATTCCCACGACGCTTTGTTGTCTGGGTACTGTGCTTCTTGGTCTAACGCGTTTTGGAATAGCTCGCGTATCGCATCTACTACTGTCCAACTCGGGACATACTCGGGGCTGATAGTTAGTTCAATCTTCTTCATCTTCATTGTTCCTTTCGAATTGTTCTGTGCACCACATTGCCCACTCACAGCGTGGTCCAATGCATGTACGATTACATTGCTTGGCAGCTTCTGCTCTGGCTAACATTTCTGCAACTACCTCTTCGGCTGTCGCACCACGTTCACCTTTGTCACCCTTGATTCCTTGCGGTCCTTGTCTGCCTTCAGGACCTTGTAGGTCTGGGTTGTGTTTGACCATCAAGTAGCACATCACATAACAGATTAGGATGCACATTGCGGCCATTGCTAAGAATATCATGACGTTCCTCCTTTGATTGCTTTCATCGCCTCTCGCTCTGCCATCTCTACAGGAAGACCGTAAGCTAAGAGACCTTTGTATACTGACTGATATTGCTTGATTGCGTCGACTTTGAGTTCGTTGATGTCCATACCCTCGAGTGCATTACGAACCAGCTCTTCTGTCTCATCTGTGATTACATCCTTGCCATATGCTGTCGCTTTGGCGCAGCGGCTATGCTTGTTAACAATGACGCCAATGAGATTTGTGCGGTACTTACCTTTTGTCGAATGAACTTTGTTTTGTGCCTGAGACGTAAGCAGCTCATTGTATAGTGCACATGTGAACCCGCCTTGATTGTTGCGCACACAGAATCTACAACAGTTGTTAGGGTCTGGGGCGAGGCGTCCTCTGGCTGTATGGTTACAGAATTGACCCTTCGGAACTCTGACTTCGATTGAGACTGATATAGCTTTGAGACCGTTCATAGCTTCTTCAATGCCTCCTTCAATTTGTCTTCGTCCTTCGGGAGGTCATATATGCCATCAGAGTTTTTGGACCCTTGTATCCTGACAGCTTCGCCGACCCTCGGTATACGGCGGCGAACCCATTGCACACAGACTTTGTCCTTCACCCATATCTTTTCAGACTTCATGTGGTGGGGTACTCGCTTGAACCCCTTGACCTTTAGCTTGATATGTAAGGTGTCCATAACTCACAAATACCTCCTATTGGCTGTTCAGCCTGTTGATTACCGTCCACGCAACACATACCATCTCCACCTGCGGCACATGTGTTGCAGCATTCACGGATTGCTATACCTATTTCTGATGGTATCAAATCATCGGCAGCGCCCGAGAAGTCGTCAGGATTAAGTCCAGCCGCCTCCCAGTCGTACTCGCCGCAGTCGATGCTGCAATACATTGCTCCATCAGCAGCGTAGATTACTCTACAAGACCCGAGGTCTACATCACAAGACGCACACTTGTCAGTTGTGCGTTCATCACAGAACATCATTCCCATCATACTTGCCTCCATTCTCTGTTGGATATGAAGCCTTCACGTTTCAGATGGTTATACACTGTCGCTGTTGATACGTCGAATTGTGCAGCGATTTCTTTGATGCGGGACGAAGGGATGCGGGAATCCAGCCTATGAATGTAACGTGCTAATCCAAGACTGGACTCACGTGTATTCAAATGTGTGGAGCAGTTATATCTATCATCCGGTACACGAATACCACAGACTTGACAGATACCTACTTTACGCATATTAGTGTTAGTCACAATACTCACCTCCAATCTTGTAGTTCTCACATTCTTCCATCGAGACTTCGATAATGTTTACTGGCACAATGTAGGGATTGTATTCGTCCAGCATTTCAATACAACCTGCGCAGAGTTTAACGTCAGTCATTTGTTCTTTCTCCTGTCTTTGAATTTGGCTTCGAGTATTCGGGTCTTTTTGTAACAATCTTTACAATCGCGTCTGTAGCGCGTGTTGCCATCTGAGTCGAGACCGTCTTTGTAGAAGGCCTCGACTGGCAGCAAAGTGTCGCAGGTACCACAGACTCGATGCGTCGCTGTGTCGCGGGAGCCAATGAACATATCATCCATTGTTGCCGCCTCCTTTCTGTTTGCTGAGTTCTTCCTTATTGATGACTGTACTCAATCCTTCGGTTTGACATCCTATCTTTTTGAAACAACGATAGCACACGTACGCCCATGGACCGTATGTAAGTTTTGCGTCGTGGGTTGCTTGTTCGCTGTTGCATATCTGACATCTTTCGTTCAGACTCACGTCTTTTCACCTCCTCACATGCTGGACATTTCTCATGAAGATACACGAGACCCATCCATTTACACTTGGGACAAACTACAGGTATGCGGTATTCTTTCTGTGCTGAGACATTGATGTATGTCTTCATTGTACTACCTCCAGCTTTTGGTTCTCCCAGACAGCGCTGGCATTCGAGCTTCCGTTTAGATGATAGTATTCGCCAGTGAAACGTCTACAACCATTCTGACACACATCTATCAAGCGACGTCTTGTTTCAATACCACACTGTGGACAACGCATGTCATGCAGTTCCATTTCTGGGTGGTCAATGAATGCTCTACATGCTTTAGCACTGGACTCATTCCACAAGCTCATCTCTTCCAAACTGAACTCACGGTCACGGTCATAATATACGTCCGTGAAGAATATATGAAATTCGAGTTCACGTGGCAGCTGGAGCTTTGGACAATTTATGCGCGGGTCTCGTGCAATGATGTAGCCTTTGTATTCTTGATACTTTCGCATTGCTTGACCTCCTCTCTTCTGCAATCCCAGCAGAGTCCTTGTTTGTTCACATCGTTATGCAGGAACCAACGCCCGCATTCTCTACACATCCGTTCATTAGTAATCATATCTGGTCCTCTAATTCTGCAAGACAGCTTTGACATATCATATTTCCAGCCCCATCATCTACAAGTGTTTTTGGTTCGAAGTTTCGCTCGCAAAAGTCGCAGCTTGTTTGACATGTGCAATTACGCACATCTGATGCATGACAATCATGACATCCATATTCACCAATTATATTCAAGACATTCATCCCTTTCATCATAGTATTGACCATCGTAACCTTTGGCCATCAGAACTTCATAGCATCCGTAGCAAACATGTCTGTAGTTAATACCTTGGCAATCATGTGTCCAGAGCATTTCTGATTTATCATAGGTTTTCTGACAGTACTTGCATTGACGTGGCTCGGGCGGCGGGTCAGGGTTCATCACGAGTTCACTGAACGCTTGGCACGCGGCGCATTCATATGACGGACATGTTTGACCGTTACACATATCAGCATTGTTTAAGCTTTCGATTGTGCCGTCAAATACTTCGTTGAAACATTTCAGCTTAACCATTGACCTGTCCTCCTCTCAGCTTCAATCTTGTCTGTCGAGATGATGATTGAAATCTCATGCGGGAATGTGTTGTACGCTGTATCTAACTCTTCCTGAATGAGTTTCAGAGTTTCGTTCATCGTCTCAGGATAGTGGTGTGTTCCATTGTGAGCTATGTGGTATGTTGTTGTCATGCTACTGATTCTCCTTCCCCACCAAACACCTTGTCAACCCAATGAGTGTCTGAGAATAATGTGCTGGGATACAGTTGTGCATCGCCACCGAGTCTGTCCCAACATTCAGGACCGATTCCTCTTGTGATTGACTCAGGTGTTGTCAAGGTTCTGCCACAACGACCACACTTGCACATATGAAATATTGAAAGTTGTGGGCTGAGATTATCGAAGTTTTCGATTAGGTATTGGATTGCTCTCACGGGTTTGGAATCCGCACGCATACGCGATTTAGATGACGTGCGCACACGCATGTCGTCGCCGCGAAAGAATGCAATGTACTGATAATCTGAGTCGTTGTTGTTGCCGACAAGAAGCTTGATGAAATAGATGTCATCAGTCTTGTGCTTGTTCACCTTGTACGTGTAATGTGTGCCTGTGACACCGCTGAGTAATGTGAAATGCGCTTTGCCAGCGAGTACGAAATTCTTGGCATCTGTCTTTTCTAATTTGTGTTCCACGACTGAACCTCCTTAATTTGCTGGGCGGAGCTTGTGCCGCCCAGCTTCTTTTATTTTGAGCCGCAATCGACTCTACATATATTATATCACATTTTCTCGCGGTCGTGTTCAGTTTTTACAAATTTTAGTATCGGCTGCACAATGCGATTCTGGCACGTACAAAGGTCAATCCATTTCCCACACCTATTACATAATATCATTTGACCTTTGCGTTCGCATGGTTTAGGACTGTTGCATGGACAAGGAACAGATTCACACTCCATCATGTTCACACGGTCCAGTACTGTTACAGATAACGCAGCAGGTACTGTTGACAGGATGATTGTCATAATCATCGGCAAACGTAGGAACAGATGGACAAGACGGTAAACACGCTCCCTGACTTCCACAGGCAGTGCACGTGGCTCGCGAGCCTGAAATGGGAACACTAGTAGATACGTCACCAGGCAAGTTGTACTCATTCATCAGAGGCGCTTCATCCTGATATGCAAATATCTTATCTGTATATGCAAGCTGAATGTGTGGTACATTCTCAAGAGCCCAAACACGCTCAGTCCAAATTTCACCCTGCGGTTTTGCGGTTCTGAGTATCTCTGCAGCTGCACTTATACCGTCTGCTCTATCTACAATATGTGCTTCAAGGGATTTCGGTGGCACTGCTGCGCCGAACTCAAGTTTCCCGTGGTGGCTGAGTATGCAATGGACTAGTAGATTTAGCTTCGCTTGTACAAACGGATTATCAGAATCACAGACTTTGTCTGCAAAATTACTTATGAAATTGGCGCCGATGAATGTGTGGTCAAATAGATACCCTTCATCTGTATACTCAACAACAACACCGTTGATACGATAGCTGAAGAGTTTACCTAAGTCATGTAGCAAAGCTGCTGCTACGCACAAGTCTTCGTTAGCTTCAGCTATCGCACAGCTAATCGCCTTGGCTACACAGGCGGCCTCAACCGAATGGATAAGAGCTCCGGCTGCATACGCATGGTGAATTGTGATTGCGCCGGGAATGCTCAGCCACTTGGCTTTCAGTTGTCTGTATGCTTCGGCGCAGAGTGTCTTCAGTGTTGGGTCATCCATATCATCTATCATGGTCAGCGCACCTTCAAATATGGCGTTGACATCTATCCCGGAACTTGGCATAAAATCCGCGATAGTATAATCGGTTGTTGTGTTTAGTTTTGAGATGTTTAGTTGCTTCACACCTTGCCACTCTGTCACCTGTGCAGTGACTAACAAGATACTATTCTTCTCAGGTATCTTACCAGATGCCCAGTCCCAATAGTTACCCGAAATCTTTTCGAAACCATCAAACAAATCCATCTGTAGATACGGTTTCTTAGCTTTAGTTTCTCGAGCATTTGCACCAGTAACTACCAGCGGCATTACAACTTGGTCTCCTACTTCACACTCAGCTATTTTTCTGCGAGACATCTACTAGTCCTCCTTCGTATAGTATACAGCGTTGTCCTCATCAACAAGTGCGATGTCAGGTAACTGTTCAATACACTTGAGGATTAGGTCAGCGAACCCAGTGGCAACATGCAAAGTTTCTTTACCACCTTTGATTGGGGACAGCAGCGGTACATTGATACCGTCACGACCGGGTTTCCATTCATTGTCTGACTTTTTCATGTACCACTCACGAACATTGATACAGCGGTACCCATCGCGGGTCGCTGCGGAGACGACGAGCTTTGTTGCTTCCGATTTCTGCACTTCGCCAATGTGGACAAAGTTGTCCCATATCCTTTTCTTTTCAGCCATTATTTGTATCCTCCTAATTTTTTGTTGTATATGTCAAAGACGTGGCCGTCAAAAACATCGTATGAACGAAAGTCAGCTAATATATCATCTTGCGGAATGAAATCAATATCAGGACGTTCTTCCTTCTCACCCCAGCTTGGCAGTCCTCTCGAACAACCTGCTGTGATATTACATCTGAAATTCCGAAAGTCTGAGAGTACCCAGCGAAGTGCGCCGAGATGCTCGAGCTCATCCTTGTGGACGGCTAACACTACTTCATCATGTACGATATTGATGATGTTGGTTCGCAGACCGTGGTAACAGATGTATTTATACATGTCAATCAACTTATGCTTGATGTAGTCGGCAGCACATCCTTGTATCAATGCATTGGGAGCTTTATAACAATCGTCTCTTATCAACCTTCTCCGCCGTCCATAAAAGTTCTTGACGAACCCACGCATCTTGATTACTTCATGCACTGTCATGATAAAAGGCTTCGCCTCTGGTATCTGTGCAAAATAGTTTGCTTTGAACTCTATTGTTTCAGTCATAGTCATCCCGAGCATTTGCGCTGTATGTTCATTGCCTTGACCGTATATCAATGCAAAGTTTGTGGTCTTTGCTTTTTGCCGCTCTTCGTCTGTGACGTCCTCAATATTCTTATGGAATATGATTGCACCGGTTGCCTGATGAACATCATATCCAGCATCAATAGCTTCTAAAAGCCCCTTAGCTTTAGCATAGTGCGCAAAGAGTCTGTATTCAATCTGGTCTAAGTCCATGAACCATAATTCATAATCTTCATCAGGTACAAAACACTTTCGTATACGCTTGTCTTTTTTGGGCAGTGTCTGTAACGCCGGCTTAGTAATAGACATACGACCTGTAGTTGCCTCGGTCTGATTGATTGAGCCGTGTACTCGATATGCGCTGTCACGTTGGTCATAGATACCTACAGCATAAGTGTTTAGAAGCTTCTCGTTCTTCCTATATTCTAAAACCTTCTTGACAATTGATACGTCGTGTTTCTCTGCCAGCATATTCAGAGAATCTTTATCAAGTGATGGATTACCTTTTGCTGTCATTGGAATCCAGTCAGGGTTAACACCGAGCTTAAGCAACACTTTATGTAACTGAGCACCAGAGTTCATATTAAACATCTCGCCAGCTTCTTCGTATACTGACGACTCAGCTTCATCACACGCCTGTTGTAGACCTTCTTTGAGTGGTGTCTCATAGTCAGCATCAACAGTCATGCCAATACGTTCCATAGCATAGAGACACATCATCAACTCCATCTCATTGAAGTACAGGTCTAAAAGCTCGTCCTGTTTACACTTAACATATTCCTTCATAAACACGTGATAACAGTTCCACACGTCTGCATTAGCATACTCAGTGATTAACTCTGCCGGGAAGTGACGATAGTCTTTAACTCTATGAACCTGCTTGTAGTTGTCCACCATGTATTCAAACTTGACTATACCCCACTTAGCTGCTAAATCAACTAATTGAAATGACTTACGGTTTTCATCTGCTAACTTAGCTAATACAACAGTGTCATGAAGTCTACCTACAAGTTTGACGTCTGCGTTAGCAAGCATGTGCATATCGAACTTCATATTGTGCGCTATCTTTTCAATCTTAGGATTTTCAAGCAGCGGCGCAAGGGCGCGGAACTTATTAAATGGTGCACTGTCAAACATACTCCAACACTCACGCCCATCACAAATAGATATGAGGAACGGAAAGTCTTGAGGTATAGCTTGCTTCCCAGTACCGACCCAACGTCTGACATGTTCCGGTGGTACTATATGAGAAGAAGCATAGTGCGGATGTGTTTCAGTATCAAACACAATGTGTTGTCGTCCGTCTACTTCAAACGGTTGTATATTGTCTAAGATTTGTTGAGGGTCTTCAGTGACGAAAAAGTAGTCAATCTTATGTTCACTAAAACCCTCGGCGCTGTAACTAAAACCAGCACCCTTCTGTATAACAGGTTTCTTTTTTGCTTGTATCAATTCAATACTCCCTTCGTTTCTTTCTTTTGAATGAGCTTACTGTGCGTGGTATCATATTGATACCAGCAACATATCCGCCATCACTTTCTTTTTTCTTTTTCGCTGCGATAGCATCCAGCTTAGCTCTATACTCTTTATATAATTCGCAAACTGAATGGCACTTAGGTTTTCTATCTGTACAGTTCCAACAAGGTCCTTCCATTATACCATCATCAACTCCCGCCCGCTGAATATAGGCACTAACTCACCAGCGAATTGAAATACTAATCTGGTATAGTTTGTATGAGTTGCGCTATGGTTACCGCCTTGACTGTGCCAACGCAATAATCGTATCACATCTGTAGTACACCATACGTCTATGTTATATAAATCTCTGGCATAGTTCCAGATTTCCATAAGTGTCAAGAGATTATGTTCAGGGTCAAGTAAGTCTCTCTGTCTATAATCATCAGTGAGTCTGTAGGGCTCCACTGGCGTTGCACGCAGCCAGTATCTGCTTATTTGAGCTAGACCGAACCATTGACCGTTGCTACTTATAACTTTTGGGTTGAAGGTGCTCTCGGTTATTATAACACCATAGATAACCCACTCAGGATAGCCGTGCTCATATGCTAAGTGTCGGATTAAATGTTGTATCTCAACGCAAGCATCAACTTCCCACCCGTTTTTATACACTTCATAAATAGGTTTTAGGTCTTCTTCAAAATCACCGTCAAAGAACGGCAGCGGGGTGACGATTAGTAAAGCAGCCAGAATCCAATTCACACTAACACCCCATTCATGTGGTCTATCTCATGCTGCATGATAACTGCGTGTAACCCATAGAGGTCTATTGAGTTCTTTTTAGACTGTGGTGTTCGCTGATACATGATGCGTATAGCATCCCACCGCTTCACTGTCTTCTGACCGTCTAAGCTCAAGCAACTCTCTGTCGAGTCATGAGCAGTACTACTCCGTTGCGTCACCACAGGATTGATGTATGCCTGATAAAACTTCTCGCCATCCTTCTCGTTAATCATCACACATACCCGCTTAGGTACACCAATTTGTATGGCAGCAAGTCCGACACACTCAGGGTCTGATTGAGCCGCTGCGGTATCTTTGAGGTCTTGTATTAAGTCATCAATGTTATCATGTTTAGATACACGCCGGCTTTGCTTTATGAGGACATCGGTATCTCTGCAAATTTCTTGCACAGCCATTTACTGTACTCCTCCGTTTCTACAAATATAATCGGCTTGCCATAACGTTTCGCAATTTCAAACTCGACCGTACAACCATCATAGTTGTACCAATCATCGACTAAGACGAGGGCGTCGCACTCAGCGAGCTCCTGCGTGATTGTCTTGCCAAGCATAGCGATGCGTGTATGGTCTATACCTTTAGTCTTAATACCCTCTTCATACTCATCAGGTCTATAACTGTGTAGTAGTTCATACAAGACGCCACTACGAGCAGACCAAGAAGCTAAAGCTCTACGACATCTCTCTACATACAGTGTTGGGTTTTCTTTACCTTTAAGTCCGTTGCTTAACATAACTTTTAATGGTTTCATTTTGTCACCTCATACTTGTATCGAATATATCTAGCGTTGAACGCTTTGACAGGGATTCGATTTATTCGTTTGTTCTCTACTAAATCTACAATGACAAATCTGACACGGTTTTGATTCATCCCTGCTAATTCAGCAATTCTACTTACAGCTATTACTTTGCCAGTGTTACGTTTGATTACTTCGAAGACTTTATCTTGCTCAGCTTGAGTAGTTTCGATTTTAATCGTTGCCATAACGAAGCCTCCTGTTCCCATGGATACGGTAGGTAAGCCCACCAAAAGGGTTTGAATTCTGCCAGATACGCATAGTTCTTATTATCTAAGACTATCATCGTTTTATCATCTGGACTTACTTTACCTAGCATTGTCCTGCGATTATCCGGATAGAATACGATTATAGTTTTACTGTGTGCTGGGTGGTTATCGGTTGATATTCTCCATTGCATATAATTACCTCACTTGCTATGAGTCCGTAATCTATATAATATAATTATTCAAAATATTTATTACGGACTCGCTATTAGTTACTAAATAAGCCATGTTTTAATATTTGCGTCACTTAATAAGTTAATTCCTGTTGGGTCCTTCCATTCCTTAAAATAGTAAACTCCGCTAAAACCGCCGGGACAATTGATTATCGCTGCGGCGCATTGTACACAGGGCGATAAAGTGATAAACATAACTTTACCTGCTATATGATTGTTGCATTTAACTAATGCATTTACTTCAGCATGTATACATCCATATTTACCTTCAGTAAAACACAGACAATCATATAGTCCCTTCGGCCCACCGTTAATACCGATTGATAAAACTTGTAGTAAGTCACCATCGGTAATAACAGCTGCCACTTGTTGTTCACTACACTTGGATAGTTTAGCTAAGTCTTCTGTAAACCGTTTGAAGACTTCAACTCTGTTTTGATTGTGCATTGATTTCCTCCATGAGATAAGTTTTAATCTCTTCAAGTTTTCCGAGACCTCGCTTATTCCATCTACTGTTTATGTGTGTATTACGTTTACTGCAGAGTCTTTTGAACGGGTTCATCTGAACCTTAAACTCTGTACTACACATTTCACAGGCGGGTAACACATTAAACTTTGTATATTTGCCACCAAGTTCAAACGGGATAAAGTATACTCTGGCTGATATGTCTTCTTCTTCACAGAAAGCACACTTCCCGAAATGTGTACAAATGTCTAACCACTCTTGTTCCGTTAATGGGTCGCAGGGATGCTGTGATAATACTTCCAACCAGTTTTTCAAATCTTTGTCTGCGCCAGACCTACGTTTAGCAAAGTATCTTTTATTGTACTCTCTATTCGGTGAAGCACAAACAGGACAGCGTGAAAGTTTAGTTGGAAACTCCCAGTTGCAATCTCTACACTTCGTTGAATCCATAATACACCACCGGTATAAGATGAGGTATGTTCATGAGTTGTTCATAACCGTCATAGATTTTGTCAAACTCTTTTTTGTTCTGAACATAATCCTCACCACGCTCTGTTGCACGTTTCCATAACAAAGCTTTTTGCCCAGTACAGTAAATCAATAGGCCACCCATCTGAGCAACTTTAGTCTCAAGCTCATACATCATTGGATAAGACATAATATTCGGGTCACGACCTTTGATTGGACCATACACCATCTCGCTATACCAAGCACGGTCGAAGATTATGTTCTTAGCAGACTTCAACATCTGTAGGTAATTACCTGCCATGAGTTTCTCTTCTTCTTCGTTCTTAGGATAGCTCATCCTAATCAATTTATAACCGGTTTGCTTTGCCATCTTTTCGGCTAACATTGATTTGCCAGCGCCATCGGGTCCTTCAATAATAATAATCATTCTTCATAATCCTTTCGACAGTTTGGACAATAGTTAAACCATTCTCCGCACATCTTTTGTGATAGCCAACCGAGTTCATCGGCTTTGTATTTCGCGTCCCACCACGATTCTTCCTTGGGGCCGTACTCGCCGCAGGCATCACACAGCGGTTGATTGTTTTCAATTGCCATAGAGCAGCGGCCACCTTTCTTCTAAGAAATGTGTCGGATAGTAACTTGCTAACATATCGCCAGGAATGAATTGCTCATCACCGCAGCACATCTTACCTTCACGACATTTGCCGTAGAGACAATCCGGCCCGGCGTTGCTGAACATAAGCTCTCCATCGATAGTCTTAACAAGTGCTTCCCATATTTTATATGTGACGTATTGAGTCTCGTTGGTATTGCGGTTACACGAACGTGTTCGAATGAAATGCATCCAAGACTCATGGTTGCCTTGTATGATGAGTATGTTCGATAAACCTTGCGGAGCAATATAACCGGCGGTATCATTATCTGTCATCTCAGCGATTTCTTTATAGGTCTCCATAGCACGGTTACAAGCTTCCAAGTATTTCACAACTGCATTGGCACCTTTTTCAATAATCGCATAAGGTACGACAAATTGTGCTTGGTCACTATAATCACTATATTGAAGTGACGCACTCACATAAGTAATACCGACTTGATGGGTTCGAGCTTGTGCCAGGAATCTGCGGCTCGCACCTACAACTGCTATAGTGATAGGTGAGAAGCGTTTGATTGTTGAGTGTGGTAAATCTACAACTTTGTCTGCACCTGCGGGGTTGACCATAGTCTTACAGAACAAATCCTGTAGGTCTGCCATACACTTAATGCTGTGGCCACGTTGTGTTAACTTAGCCAGAAACATCATCATTCCTGCAGGTGACCCACCACATTCATTTAGTACAGCTACTTCAATGTTCTTCATAGTCTGAATCCTCCATACAGTCATCTTCAATTTCAATAGACACTTCAACACCCTCAAGCTTTGAAGGTCCACCGAGTATGTTGTGTATTTCTTCTACGTCTATCTCGCTCAGTGTAGCGAGCATTTCGGCGAATGTTCTTTGGCATAACTGCATAGCCATGCCCATTGATAAAGCATCAGTTTGATAGAACATACCTATGTCACCGTCGGGTTTTATAATGAATGCTATGAACTCATCGCTCTCAGCAATTTCATTATTCATTTCAACTTTACAAACAGGTTTCATCATACTAATACCCCTCATCCTGACGCTTATGGTTGATGCCAATCTTCCGTAAATACATTGAATACCATAATTTAGCATCGAAATCAGCCGCCAGCATAATATTCATAAAGAAGTGCCAAGCATCTACTAATTCTTCTTGAACTTTATGCATCGCAAGGTCTTGTTCTATCTGTGCTAAGTTAGAATAATCCTTCCATGGCTTAAAGAACGGTAACTCATACAGAGCTTCATGTATCTCTGCGGTGAGGTGTATACTCATCTCTTTGATATAGGCAGCGCGTTGTTCAACTGTCCAATCATCCATATCAGGATAGAGTCTCTTTTGAAACCGCTCTTGGTGTTCCAGCATGTCAGTTAACATTTCCATTAGTCTAAGTTAACTCCTTTCACTGTCATGACACGATAGTCAATCTGTTTTGTGCACTGCTCATAGATGGCCGGGAATTCAGCCTTAAGCACCGCGGAGTCGACACGTTTTTGGGAGCGCGGCGACCATTTGATGATATAATCCTTTGTGTAACCGATTTCAGTATCCCTGAGCTTATCCTTCATTTTGTTCTGCGCCTCATCCAAAATCCGCTCAAGTTCTTTGATTTTTTGCTTTGTTGTGAAAATGGTTTCAACTATGTCATTCGTTGTATCATCTTCAAAAGTGATTTCAGAATTCTTAACAACATCCTTATAGACAGTGTTTGCAAATTCAGTATCAGTCGCTTGCATTTCGGGTTCTTTAAGAGCCAAGACGTTATCGAACCAGAAGGCTTTAGCGGCCGGGATAATCGTGTTATCAAGCAGTTCATCATTCCTGAAAACTTCATAGTGATAAAACTTGTTACCTCCAACAAGACACGCAAATGCACCCTTCTCCAATCCTAATACCCACAGATACCATTGTAACTGATACATATAGGTAAGTAATATTTCACCGTCAGCCCATTCATCGTTCATATACTCACTTGTAGTTTTGCATTCAAGAATTCCTAAAGGATTGTTGTCGTCATCTACAATGAGTCTGTCGATGTTGGCGAAAGCCCATTCGTAATCTTTGTGCTGCAGTGATGCTTTGATAGTGACAAGCTTAGCGCCGGTGCGCCGTACATATTCATCTGCCACCACAGGTTCTAACATGTGACCGAAATGCATCCTCTCACGAGATGCGTCGCTGGGTGCAAGTGCTTCTTCGTATTGGCCGGTCTTACTTAAGTACACTTGCCTTGCTGAGGTGAAGGGGCTCACGCCGAGGATAGGACCGATGTCTGAACCACCGATGCCACGCTTCCTGGCGTCCAACCATGCCTTCTCATCCGACTCTTGAGTCGCTGTGTCGAAGACTTTACAGTTGGTCAGTTTTTTGATTGCTTCCATTTTGTTTCTCCTTATAATTAAATATTAACATAATAATGTTTACAAGTAGTATACCAGTAGCGATTGTGATTTGCACTATTTGTAGTGCTACTGTTAACGTCATAGTTCATGACCACACTTTTCACAGACCTTCGGCGGTCTTTTCTTATATGGGAACGAGCTTGTACCGATATAGAACCAGTAAGGACCAACCTTTACAAAGCTTGAGTCGTTCTCAGCTTTATAATATCCGTTTAATCCTGCCTTAACAACGTGACCCGTTTGTACATCACCAAACTGAACACCGTGTATATCAATTTGATATGTCTGATAGTTTTCAGCAACATAATCACGTATCTTGCACGCTTCTTCGAACGGTACAGCATCTTTCATAATGATAGATGTTTGACCCTCACCTACGTATTCTAATGTGGCCTCGATAAAATTAACGAGTCCGTGCTTGCGTAAAGCAACTTTCCATTCTTCTTCTTGTGGCATGTTACCAGATTCCAAAAGCTCACAGTCTTTTGTCTGAGCTATCGTTGGAAACGGGTAACCGCCAGGAACTACTTCACGACCATCATGATGTGCACCAACAATTAACCACTTCTCACCTGAAGGTTTATGCAGCACTGTGTCGCTGGGTCTAATAGTCATGGCTTGTGTAATAACCTTTTCTCGCAAGTTCAATCTCCTCCTTCGTAACTCGTCTTGTTGTCAAGTCTTCGAATAAAGCTGTACCCAACGGGAGTCGTCTATAATCGCCACGACTTTTCTCTACAAGATAGTTAGTTGTCATGAATTTCAGCAGCATTCTTAAATCATCTTTTGCAAGACCTGTGTAATCTTCGAGTGTTGCACGACTGAAGAATGGTAACTGATATATAATATCTGCCATTTCGTTGGCGTCTGGAATAGGTAACGTTAAGAATTGTGCACGCAATTCTGTCAAGTTTGCATCTGATGAATCTGTAGTAGCATGTTCTTGCTCACTAAGTCTGTCATAACCAAATGACTTCGCACAGTAAAGCTCTTCCATAAAGTCAACTACAAATTGCACGTGCTCTGGCTTAACTACAATGTTCTCAAAAGTATCATCTGTAGAAACCACACAGGCCGCGGCGGCGATGCTTAACCTGGCAATCTTCATACGTTGGTCAGCAGCTTCAACTATTGGTACCTTGGAAGAATACTTCGCACCCATGGCTGTTGCACTCTCAAGGATTGCTGTCGTTGCTTCTTCTGTAATAATAATGTTCTCTGGCTTTCTGGACCACGCCCAGAGTACTCTCGAATTACAGGCGTCTGAAGTGAATATGTGCGGGACCGCCGGTATTTCTTTAAGGGGTCGGTTGATGAGTGCTGCATCGACATCTCCAGATGCGACAGCCATTGCGATATCCAATCTGCGCACGTCTTCAGATTTTCCCATAAGCTTGAGGATTGCAGAAACTCCGTAAGTTTCGCTATTAAGCTGGCGACCATTTCGTGGATTGCTAATATAAATGGCTCGAGTTCTTGAAGTAGTCTCTGCCGTGATAACTCCAGTAGCCTTTGCGACGCCTGAGCTCCGTACATCTGACATGATTGCAAGGTCATGTTCATCAAGTCCTGACAGCTCATCGATAGTAAGCAATCCTCCATCGTTAAGTGGGAAAGCTCCCCACACAAGAAACCACCGTTTGTTGTTCTGCTGCATTGAATAGACAAGACCAGTCCTCCTTGAAGATTCACCGCTGTGTAGCTCGCCTAATCTATAATGACTCATTAGACGCTCTACAACTGTTGTCTTTGCTTGGCCTGAGTCTCCGATGATTAGCAACTCACCCCAGCCTCTTTTTACATATTGTTCTTGGAAATAAAAGCTAAGCACTGTATGATAGACTAAATCTACACCGATAGCTATATTGCGTCGCTCCCAGATATAGGTTACATTGCGTTCTAAATCTTTATGAATAGTGTTGAACTTTTCTTTAACTGTTTTACCCTTAGCTTTTTGAAACAGTTTCAGATGTTCTATAGTTTCTTCATTCAATTCAAAGTCGCTTATCATATCTTTTTCTGGATAGCTTTTGTCAAACACCAGAGATGCAGCTTGGTTATTTGGGTCTGGCCATAAAAACCCAGCCATTGTATATCTCTTGTTTGTTTTGAGGTTGCTACCTATGAAGTATCCCGAACGTACTACGTATTCGTGTTCCTTAGAGAATCCAAAGTTCGCCTCAGCCTTCGGAATTAACCTCAGCTCTTCAATATTCATGAATTCTTCGATTAGTAACATTTTATCAGTACAACGTTGGTTGATACTTAACATATCAAAGATTGTAGCATCTCGCTGTTTCTCAGAGCACTTAATCAACCGTTGTAGTTCTTCATCACTGGATTGCATGGTCTTACGTATTTCTCCTGCATGTTTTGCAAGAGCACAGTGCTGACATTTCTTTTGACTTTCTCCAGCAGCTTCACCACATCTAACTACAAAGGTTTTAGGACAGAGATATGGTGTATTGTCTTTACCAGATACCATTACAGGTACACGTAATCTTTTACCGTGTAAGTAAGCATCTGAGCTATGTGATAGATGAACTTCTATTGCTTCTGATTCATCTGCAAGACGGTCTTCAGTAACGTTTGGGTCTACGTATTTTGTCGCACCATCTATAAGCGTTTGAAAGTCCTCAGCCGCCATTTTATTCTTAACAAAGAAATCCGTAATATCACCTTTGTTCGGAAAATCTTCAGGCCAATTGACAACATAGACATCAACAACATGATACAGCTTATCACAAAGCTTCCTCGTTGCATTGCGTCCCGCTTCGTCGTTGTCTTGCATGAGGATAACGCGTTTCTTATTTCTAAATAACTTTGTCCAGTCAGGCTTCCAGGTTCCAGCCCCACTCGTAGCACAAGCCGCTGGGAACCCGTATTGTTCTGTGATAATGGTGTCAAGCTCACCTTCTGTCCATATGACGTAATCAAGTTCTTGCTCGAGCACTCTTTCGATATTGTATATCCTGACTTCACCGTAGTTGTTTTGTAATTCGTCGACATAATTCAACACCTTCCAATTGTCTTCTGTTGAGTTCCACTTATATCTACGGAAGTTGACTAAGACGTTGAACTCATCATAGACAGGTATTGTTATTCTTTCTCCATCCCAACCCAATTGAAACTGACGTAGCGTCTCATCAGTTAGTCCTCTCTTCTCTTTAATCATTTTGCGAATCGGACCTGTAAGCTTCATCAGAGCTTCATGATAATGACGAGCCAGACCTGGGTCAATCTCAGGTCTTGTAGGTTTCGTCCCATCAGGTCTCGGTATCTTCAAAGCGTCACCCATCTGGAACCATGCTTCTTCAGAGCTGCACTTGTACAACAGTTTATACATTGTATGTATATTACCTTTAGTGTGACAACTGTTGCAATAGTATACGCCCTTTGTTAAGTTCACTGTTAATGACGGGTTTTTATCAGATTGCGACTCGTGTAAATATGTGAAAGGACATTCAGCTTTGGCCTCTACACCTCTGCGCTGAACATTTTTAAGTTCGTTTAAGAAGAATGCTTCATTGTCTATTTCAGCTAATATGCGATTTGTGTATTCAGACCACTTAATACCTCTCACCTCCTGATATGTTTACACAACAGCTGTCTCTAACCATTTCATTTAACCACTGCGCGGCGAAGCAGCGGCACTGTTGTGTTAACATTGTTTAATACTCTGTACCTTCAGTATCTACAGGAGGTGCCGTGTCTGTGGCTCCAGTATCATCCATATCGTACTGGAGTGTTTGTAAGCTGTTACGGAAGCTTTGATACAAAGACATACCGAATGCACGGTCATCTTCGCTTGTTTGCCCGGCAGGCGATGCGGTGATGATGAACCATTCATTACCAGCTTTTGCCATTGTCTTTTCATTGAGAGTATAGCCATAGTTCCACATGTTTTGCATTGTAACTTTAGCCAAGCTATAAAGCTTTTTACCCTCGTTGTAATTTGTTTTTGCGAACGATAAAATGATGGGCATACGCTCGCCTTCAAAGAATCCAAAGAAGTTAATATACTTAGTGCATTTCGGAAGCGATTCCTTACCCTGCTTAGTGTTATCAAATTCACAACGCTTACAGGACGCACACAACAGAGTTGACCCATCAGACTTTACGCCTGTCTTGCCATCTCTTGCGATACATAAAATACCGCCACCTTCAGACCGGTCTCTCCAGTCAACGTTATTGTTGAACTTGAAAACAGGAATGAATGTCTTGCCGTTGTATTTCTCTTTCGTCAGAGAGTTGATAATGTCTCCTTCTTCTGCCTCTTTGTCTTTGCGCTCAGGGCTCAGTGTTTGTACGACTTTAACTCTGGGTACAATCATATCCGTGGGGTCTTCGTCTTCAAACCCTAACGGCATGCCTGTTTGTGTGGCTGCGAGTGAGGTATTCTCAACTTCTGCAGACACTTCGGTACCTGTTGTTGGCACCGCGACTTTTGCTGAACTTGCCATGTTATTGTATCCTTTCTTATTTTATTGGTGTCTCCACCTATATTATATTATACCACATTTTACTTACAATGTATACGCTGCACCTTACGGTAATTTTTAATTATTCAGCGTTTATGATGCAGGAGCTATTGCACTACCTGTTGCCACAGCGTTGTCGTCACCAGTAGCTCTTCGTTGACTCTTGTATAACGTGTCCGCGGCCTCAACACACTTTGTAGCTATTGCGTCAGCTACGAGGTTAGTAACTACAAATTCTCTGAGCATGTCATCATCCAGTAAGAAGCCGTTGTTCTTCTCTGATAATTCACGTGCTTCATCAAGCTTGTCTTTTTTCTCTTCACGCACATGATTATATTTATCAAAAATTGCTAACATGATTTCCCGACCTGATTGGTCACGATTCAACAGCTGTTGTGCAGTGACTTTGCCAAACGGAATTACATGTCCCTTAATATGATAGAACGTTACATCAATCTCAGCATTTTTACACTTATCAGATACCTGTTTAATTTCAAGTAGTATATCTTTATTTTTAACAGGTTCATTGATTGAAGTAACCCAGCCCTTTTTTGACCAAGTATCGAGCCAGTCTTTCGTCATTGCGTTGAACAGATATTCAGAGTCAGTAATTATCTGCGTCTCTAATTTAGACGACCACACATAATCTAACGCTGTTAGAAGCGCTAATAGTTCACCTCTCTGGTTTGTGGAATTGATTTCATAGTTAGACCTACACTCTGTCTTAATGACGTTGAAGTCTCTGTCGAAATGCTTTATGAATACACCACCAGCGGCGATACAGTCAGGCTTACCGTTACGGCGACATGCACCGTCAATTGATATTCTTAACATTATAAAATCACCATCCCATAAAAACTCATCGCCGCAAATATGAGACTTATCGCTGCATACATAATATGCATCTTAACAGTCTTGCCACGTATTGCGGCAGTTATGCTTATTATTGACATTATCATCAGAAAGATAATAAATACAATCTTCATTGTTTGAACCTCCAGTTCTTAAACAGTGCTTCAAGAGAATCGTATGGACACATAGCACACTTTGCATGCTTATCAAACGCTGGATTACCAATACGTATCTCAAGAGCTATTGGACAGTGTCTATGAACAATTGCTTTGATTTCATAGTCTTTTCCGTTTTCCAATCCCATCGAGCCATTTGCACCGATAAAAGTAGCTCTCATTTTAGTGCACTCCTTCCATATCTGTGGCAATATCAACGAAGCGTATCATTTTGGGCTGCACTTCATCAACAGTACCATCTTCATACTCTACTATCCCAAACATAGTAGCTACTTGACCACCAGGCGCTGAGCCTATAGCCATACCCGGTGGTACGACATTTGCGAATTGTTCCCATGTGTGAAATAGGGCTCGTCTATTCCCGACTAAACATGGTCTAAGATTTAGTTCTTGCAGCTTCATTCTGCACCTCCTTAAAGAATTTGAACATCCGTTCACACTTTTCATAATCGACACAAGTAGCGACAACAACAGTCTCAACTGCTGCGCCATCACCATATATTGTAGTTTGACTTGTGGTGGAAGTGAAATCCTCACACATACTACAATAGTCATGTAAGACTGTTTCAACTCTAATCGACATCGATAACCTCCTTGTCAAACTCAACCGTGTCACCAATTGTGACTGGATGATACCTAACCATCTTTAATGGCACAGCGGCGAAGTTACGATTCCGTGTAGTCTCACATGTCCCACCGTTGGTGAAACACGCATTTTTGCGACACTCTGTATTTTTGTCAGGGTCACACAAATATAATTCAAAATCATTCTTCATCGCCAACGAACCTCTTAAAGACCGGGCAGTTAAGTGACGTAGTGCCCAAGACGTTTTTGGACTTACCGAAAGTGGTTACCTCAATCTTGCGACCAATGTAGTCTTCAGCATTTTCCCATATACGTCTACGCATTGAATCATCAAAACCGCTGCCAACACCTAATCTGTTACCTTCAAACTCAACAACTAAAGCACCCAGCATATCTTCGAATTTGCCTGTGCCCTCAAGCACATCTATTATAGGAAGTATATGGTCTTCAGTATGTTTAACTTTGATTAACTGTTTAGAACGTTTGATTTCATACAGACCTCTTGCTGAATTAAGCATCACACCCTCACCACCGTCTTGCCAAATCTTAGCAACCATAGGTGTAACTAAATCCATATTCTGCGCAAGACCTAATATGGGCACATGCTTAATCAACTTAAACTCTGCGTCGTGTATTCCGAATGCCTGAGTGAGCTCCCAGCGCTTATTTACATCAGGTACGAGATACCCGATGCTTTCACACTGAAACGTAGCGGCCAAGCGTGTTTTTCTCTCCATCGCAGAATATTTAGATTTACCGCTATAAAACTCAGCAATCGGCACCATATCAAATATGTTGTACGTAAGACCTTTCTTAATACCCTTGCTTGATGCTATAGAGTTGGTCGCTTGGCGCAGTGCTATCGAGTCTAAGAATTCACCTTCAGCCAGTAGTTCACCGTCATACATACAATTGTTTGGTAACCACTTAGCTTCCTTAGCAATGTCAAGCAATCCATCATCTTCATGGCCGCTGCGGCTAAAGAATCTACAAGAGCCATTTTCTTTGATGAGTATCCGGCGTGCTCCATCCAGCTTTTCTGTCACAATCACCGGCCAATATTCAGAGGATGACATATTGACTTTGGACTGGTCTGTCCCCAGCATACAACCGACTCTGGGGATGAAGTTTTCTCCGAAGACAGTGTTGAGTGTTTTTACATCAACACCTATCTTAAGATTTTGTGTTACAACAGCCTTAGCCATCTCAACAATGTAAGGCTCATTCGTAACTTGTGCACCTGCTTTGGCGCGGTTAATGTAACGCGCAACCATCGCGAGGTCGGTGTCCGTACCTGTCTGATGACCTTTGAGATACTCGATAATCGCAAGTGTGTCCCAGTTATCATCGATGTCAGTTATCTCCATTGCTTTAGCAAGCTTCAGCTCTGAGATACCTGTCTTAACATACGGATTGTAGATGAAATGCAGAATCTCTTTGAGTCCTTCTTTATCTGCATTTTTACGCAACAAATATTGTTTATCTATGTAGCCGCTTGTGTTTTGTATAAGATTTAATACTCGTGCGCATTCATATTCATACATCTATAATTTCCTCCAATTCGAATTCAATTCTCAACCGGTTCTTGAAGACTGCAAGGGTTGAACTTACATAAGATTGAGATACTCCGACTACTTTAGCTATCTCAGTTGTTTGAGCGGTAAAATCTGATTCTCTCCAATTATCTATAATGGCTCTTTGTTTATCATTGAGCAGTAAGCTCTGTTCCTCAAAGATACTGTACATGTGTTTTAACCGCTCTTCACTGGTCATCATGTCTTCTGGTGATTGACCAGTCGCAATACTGTCGATGTATTCACTCCCTTCTTGTGTTGTATTATGATAAGAAACAAATTCAATCTTATTTTTTGTATTAAGCGTCCGTATATATGAACCTAATGCATTGTATATACAGACCGTTGCATAAGTGCTGAATTGTATTCCTTTCTCATTCTTAAATGTTTCCGCTGCTTTCCAGAGGGCTTCAAAGCCAAGGGACTCAGCTTCTGAGTCATGTTGTAAGTGCAGTCTATGAATCTGTTTCCAGACTAAACCTTTATTCTTCTCTATTAGCTCCTGCACGTAGTTTGGCCTCCTCGATAATTTCAGCTACTTGTTGCAATGACCTACAAACACCTCCGACGGCACCGCACTCAAGCATCTCTTTTATAAATAACGTTTGGTGAGGCGTACACTCACCGTCAACTGTTTTTAATTCAATGATTGTAAAGACACCTTGTACACACAAAAATAAATCTGAATAACCCTTCGCATATCTATCACATATACGAAGTACTTTAATTCCATCACGTCGCTGTGGCGCTAACCATTCAGTCACTATTCTCAGCAGTTTCGACTCGTCCTTGTACTGTTGGCTTGATAATGATTTTTTCATGTTCACCGTCCCATTCAACATCAAGTGTATCGCCTAATGTAAGTTTCCATTGAGCAACTACAGATGTTGGTATTTGTACTAATACGTTAAGCGGATTAGTAACTCTCACTGTCTTTAAGTACATCAGCTTTTAAGTGATTGAGCACCGCATAACTAGCCCGACCTTTTCCCTGTAATACATCGCTATATAAGATGCGGTCAATCGTTCCTTTCGTTATCATTATATAATAGTAACAATGCTTCGGTTGTCTCTTCTTGTCACCATATATCCGCTCCATACTTTGTTTGAATAATTCATAAGACCAATTCAAACTGAAATATACATTTATGTGACAATTCGTTAAGGTAAGACCCTTATCTGCTGAAGCAGGGTTCGCCACAAGGTATCGAATTGCGCCAGACTTAAATTGTTGGATAGCAGTGTTCTTATCTCCGATTCCGACTCCGCCGTGTATGACCCTACACTTATCCTTAAGCCGTTCTTGTATAAGATTGAACTCAATTCGGTAATTAGCCCAGATAATAACTTGCTCTTCACCAAACTGTTTAAGCAGACGGTCAAGTTCATCAAATCTGTATGGGTCAAGTAAATACCATTCCTGTTTGTTATCTCCATAGAATTCATTCTCCTTCTTAGCTTGTGTATCTATTACAAACCCACTAGTCACTTGATTCAACTTATTGAGTTTAGCAGCAGTGCTGGGCGCAGTTATTTGAAGTCCATCCTGTAGTTCCAGATACAATTCATTTTTCAGCAGGTTATAATGTTTCCGAAGCTCTTCAGGTATAGTCATCTCCACTTCTATAAACGTGCGCCCAGGCGTATCTAAAACGTCCTCTTTATCGACGTATATAGCGTGTTCTTTTACAATGCTTAATAATTCATCTTTTCTATCAGGTCTGATACACAGCTTTTCATATTGCGGGTTGAAGCTGATGTTAGTGAAAAAGTATTGTTTGAACTGGGTGTAGCTCGGAGGCATACTATAATAATCTATTGCACGCATCTGCATGAAGTATTCCCATTCACCGTTTGGCGCAGGTGTACCGCTGAGGAGATAAAATCTCTTGACAGTATGTGCGAATTCAACGATTGCTTTTGAAACGTTAGACTTTGGACTTTTCATATCAGATGATTCATCTACAATGACGCCATGGAATCTCTGTTGTTCAAAATGCTCCATATAATTCACAAATGACTCTGTATTAGTAACGTACACCTGCGCAGGTGTATTGATGTTATCAATTCTTCCCTGTTTTGTTTTGGCCCAACAGTTTTGAAACTTCAACCGCGGTACAAATCTTCTGCTGTCTTCCAGCCATGCATTCTCAATTAAAATAAGCGGACAAATAACCAACCACTTATGAGTTGGATTCGCCGCTATATCATCATGTATTATTGACAGACTCAGTGGAGTCTTGCCCGTGCGTGTATCATAAAAGAACGCATATCTATCACGAAACTTCGCAATCTCACGTCCTACTTGCTGATGAGGGTCAAGTGTAAGTGTAGATGTAACTACACATGATTCTCTCGGACCATTGGCCATTAAATCTTTAATGTTCTCGCGTGATACAATCTCTTGTAAATACTGGTCTTGTATCTTGACAGGCGCCTCGGCGATGTTATCCATAGTAACACCACGAAAGCGTTTAAGTATCTCTGGTAATCTGTGTACAGAAAAAGTAAACTCAGTGCGTTTCCTATTTGAATGAATAGGATACATACCGACTAAATCACCAAGCACATCACCAACAATTGTTATGTGTCTATCGTTTACGACTATCTTATTAGAATAACCCATTAGAGCAGTGTCACCCACCTCTTAAAAATTCGACTAAATATTTCCCGCCGGACAGAAATACATCCGGCGGGCAGCTTTCACCATTTCAATGCACAATAAGATGTGCGATAGTTACTTGCTTGAGAAACCCCTCTGTGCGGCACTTCAAGAGATGAAGACTATCTGCATGAATACGGCGGTCTTCTCACGAGAGGGGTTTCGCAAGCAAGCAAGAAGCTTGCCTGCGTCAAAAGGAATGAATTAGATTTCTGACGCTGTTTCGGCATCTGTTGCAAATTCTGCATCGGCAGCCGGCGTCGCAGTTGCTTTGACTTTTGAACCTTCACGTTTTTCTTTTTCAGCTTTCGCTGCGTCAACACGTGCTTGGTTCGCGGCAACTGTTTCGTCAGAAGCGCCGCGTTGCTTTGCTTTGTAAAGAACTGAGTTTGCGTTGATGAGTTCACGTTTGAGTTGCTCATCAGTCATGTCCTCAATTGCAATTCCTGCAAGCATGCCGCGGGGTTTCTTTTCGATTGCGGGGGCTTCGACTTCGATTGTCAGCATTTCGCCAACTTTCATTTTGCGGATGTCTTCGGTGATTTCGATTTCGATGTTGAATTTTCTGGCCATGTCTGTCTCCTTCGACTTTCTTAAAATTTTCGCTGTGTGCGACTATATACATTATACTATATAATTCTATCTTTGTACACCTCTAATATCACGGATGTGTGTTAGGGCTTCAGCATTGGTCTTTTCAAAGATTCAATGCCGCAACATTCACAAATTGTTTAATTTTCTCAACAACTTAACTTTCTCAACAAACTTAACTTTCTCAACCTTTTGACGTAAATTTCAAAAAAGTATTTATAGGCTTACGAAAAAATAAATTTTGAAAAAATTTTCGATTTTGAAAATTTTACGTCAAAAGGTTAAGAAAGTTAAGAAGGTTGAGATTGTTGAGATGTTGAGATAACCGCACCTGATTTGTAAGATTCCAATTAAATAAGTTTGAGATTGGCTTTTTCTGATTATATAAATAATATATGCTTATATATACCTTTCCAGAGGCTCTATAATTATATAATTATAGTAGTTTTGAGTTGTGTACAGGGACTCGTAACATGTTATATACGAGCCCGTAGGTATAGCCCCTAATAATTTATACACCTAATAACACGGACGTGTATCGAGTGTTAAAAGGTTCCTACCTTATAAATGA